>Ga0209538_1000584_pt1 | contig 20903 bp, 13 predicted proteins | sample BarGraNGADG00211_2_FD_184492 | JGI IMG/M metagenome (GOLD analysis project Ga0209538, IMG submission 184492) | Arctic peat soil microbial communities from Barrow, Alaska - Barrow Graham LP Ref core NGADG0004-211 (SPAdes) (version 2) | ecosystem: Environmental > Terrestrial > Soil > Wetlands >... | reverse complement strand
ACGTCTACGTATTTAATTAATAATTTCTTTTCCATGAAAAATTTCAGTTAGCAGTACGATAATTCTATATTCTTGAATTAAGTACTTGAAATACAATTAATATAATTCCAATTTATTATTTTAAATAAAAGAAAACAGCATCTAAAAAGATACTTCAACTTTTTTATATTATCTATTTGCAAAAGTAAAGATTAATAATTTAAATCAAGAAGTTTCAATTCCTTTTTTTGAAAATATATTGCTTTACCCGATTTTAATATTTTTTTGATTGATATTTTGATTATTAATATACTGAAAAACAGCAAGTCGACTATCAACTTGCTGTTTTTCCCTAACAATTTGTGTCAGTGTTATTACATTCTTTTACTTTTACCTTCAATGTAAGTCATAAATTTATCACCCTCATTCGATATTTCAAATTTTGTATTTACCGTTTCATTGTCGAGCAACGTATAAGTCAGTCGAAAAACAGGAGCATTCGGAATTTTGTCACTTGTCATTACAATCGAAAAGTCAGAGTAGGAAATATTATAGTTAATCGTATGGCCTTCATTATCAAAGTAAATTGCTTTTGAAGGATTGTCCTTGCTAATCTAATACGTGATAACTAAGGAAGTCGGACTTCCTTAAATAAAGGAAAAAATCCCAACAAAAAAGCCGTTCCAAATCAATGAAACGGCTTTTAATCATTTATAACTCTGTCTAGAGTATATGAGCCAACGTTTTGCTAGTCCATTAATATAAGATAGAATCATTTTATTTTCATTCAATGTTTCTATCTTTAAAACTGTTTCATGAAGACCATCATTAAGAACCATAGTAGCAGGAGAAGTTGTTTTGTTGATAGACCATTTTGCTTTACCAACATTTCCATCAGCTAACTCAGTCATAAGACCATCCGTTGAAAAGCTTTGCGTCCAATTTGTTTCAAGAAATTTAAGTATCCTTCCATCTGCTTCTGTATAAACATAGACGGAATCAACTTGCCAAACAATATTCAACAATGGCCACAATAGTGAATCTTTTTTAAAAGCAACTTCAAATGTATCATCTTCTAATACATCTCTAACTGTATAGACATCTATAGCAGGTAGAATATTCCCATCGTCTTTTAAATAATCTATTTCATATCCATTGGGATACGGTTCAATCTTGAAAGTAGCAGTTCCACCTTTGTTTACAGTTTGCATAGAAGGAGTGATAGTTCCACCAGGAACGATAACTATACCTGTAACTGTGCACTTTTCAACTGGTGGATTTATTGGATCGCATGCATCACAACTCGCTAATACTATAGCGAGGAATAAAAAGAAAATTAGCTTTTTCATTTTCGTTATAATTTAGAGGGTTATTTTATTTTTTATATCAAATAACTTGATACGTTTACTTACATTATCCCGCCTTTATTGGGGTTTGTCAAGGGGTAAGGTTAAAATTCCCAACAAAAAAGCCGTTTCAAATCAATGAAACGACTTTTAATTATTTATAACTCTTGTTAGAGTATATGAGCCAACGTTTTTCTAGTCCATTAATATAAGATAGAATCATTTTATTTTCATTCAATGTTTCTATCTTTAAAACTGTTTCATGAAGACCATCATTAAGAACCATAGTAGCAGGAGAAGTTGTTTTGTTGATAGACCATTTTGCTTTACCAACATTTCCATCAGCTAACTCAGTCATAAGACCATCCGTTGAAAAGCTTTGCGTCCAATTTGTTTCAAGAAATTTAAGTATCCTTCCATCTGCTTCTGTATAAACATAGACGGAATCAACTTGCCAAACAATATTCAACAATGGCCACAATAGTGAATCTTTTTTAAAAGCAACTTCAAATGTATCATCTTCTAATACATCTCTAACTGTATAGACATCTATAGCAGGTAGAATATTCCCATCGTCTTTTAAATAATCTATTTCATATCCATTGGGATACGGTTCAATCTTGAAAGTAGCAGTTCCACCTTTGTTTACAGTTTGCATAGAAGGAGTGATAGTTCCACCAGGAACGATAACTATACCTGTAACTGTGCACTTTTCAACTGGTGGATTTATTGGATCGCATGCATCACAACTCGCTAATACTATAGCGAGGAATAAAAAGAAAATTAGCTTTTTCATTACCGTTATAATTTTAGGGGTTTGTTTTTTTTTATCAATTGTTTCTTCAATGTTGTGCTGTCACTATAGCTACGATACTCGATTATAGGTCTGAAAGACAGCCCTAACTACCCAATTTGGAAGACTAAGTCTGAAAAATAGTCAGCAATATCCATTTGCAAATATATGAATTTCTTTTCAATTTATTACAAATCATACTCCCAAAATCTTCCGATTGACAATTTCCAAAATCTGACTTTCCCGCTCTATGGCTTTCTGTTCCAATTCATTTACTTGTTCAAGCATTTGAACTACGAATTCTTTGTCGGTTAAACTTCCGGCATTAATTTTTACATTTAATGCAGCACCTAAAACCGCCGAACGTGCAGCCAATGCTCCAACTCCGGCGTCGGAAACCGAGTTTGGATTTCCGTTTTCGGCCATTGCCATCATCACTTCCATCGATTCATAACTGACTTGCATTACACGGAACGGGATTTCCATGGCGGTGCGTGTTGCTTGCTGAATGGCAACTTTGCGCGTCGCTTTTTCGCTGTCATTTTTCTGTGGCAATCCGAAAGCTTCCATAATGTCGTTGAACGCTTGCGTGTCTTCATCAATCAACCGGAGCAATTGGTCGTGATAAGATTTCCCTTTTTCGGCCCAATCTGAAAATTCTTCCCAGCGGTCTTCCCAGCCTTTTTTGTGTGCCGACAAGTTTGCCACCATTGTTCCCAAAGCCGCACCCATTGCGCCCATACAGGCAGAAATTGAACCTCCGCCAGGTGCTGCCGATTCCGAGGCAGTTTCGAGTGTAAATTGCTTCACGGTTAAATCCACGAGGTTTTTTTGCGTTTGATTTTCCATACGATATTCTATAATTTTCTTTTTTGGATCGAAAGGAGCCAACTCATCCAAACCCATTGATTTTACTGCAATTTTCAATATTTCTTCATCAGAAATGCCGGTGGAACGTCGCTGCTTATGCAAAAAATATTTTCCGGCATCGAGCATTGCTTGCAAAGGAATCACGCCCACCAGTTCCGAACCGGTTACCCGAATGCCTCGAAGCGCAGCACGTTCGCAAGCCAGTTCGAAAAGTTGATGCAACGGCACAACATTTATGTCGGTAATATTAAACGACAATTGCGCGATTCCGTATTCTTCTATAAACCAACCAATTCCTTTTACTCCTTTTAACAAACCGGGAACATAAACAGGATTGCCAAATTTATCTTTTATAATTTTTCCTGTCAACGGATTTCCTTCCCGTTTTACGCGCCCTTTTTCACGTATATCAAATGCAATGGAATTTGCCCAACGAGTAGAAGTGGTATTCAAATTCACATTATAAGCAATCAGAAAATTACGCGCGCTCAGCGCGGTAGCGCCCGTTTTCTTCACTTTTTCATTAAGTTCATCCGGTCCAAAATCGGGTTTCCACGCCGGATCGATCAGCTTTTGAGCCAAACCTTCGTATTCGCCGGCACGACAATTTGCCAGATTGCGACGTTTTTCTTCTGAGGCTGCAAATTCGTAACAATAAACAGGAATGCCCAATTCGTCGCCGATTCGTTTTCCTAATTTGCGGGCATATTCCGCTGTTTCTTCCATGCTGATTCCTTTTATTGGAATGAGAGGAAGCACATCGGTGGCACCAAAGCGCGGATGTTCGCCGTGGTGTTTACTCATGTCGATGGTTTCTGCAGCCATTTTTACAGCTCGAAAAGCTGCTTCGCAAACTTCCTCGGGCGATCCGACAAAAGTCACCACCGTGCGGTTTGTGGCTTTTCCCGGATCAACATCAATCAGTTTCACACCTTCCACCGATTTTATTTCACGAAGAATTTGATCGATAATTTCCATGTTGTTTCCCTCACTAAAATTAGGAACACATTCAATGATTTTGTTCATATTTCAAACTGTTTTTCTTCACATCTCCTTTAGAGACTTGGGGTCTCCGTTTTTCCAAACTTTTTCGGGTTTCAATTGTCCTTGTTGGTATAATATTTCTTTATAATCATCAGTTTTAAACGCAATCATATCGGCAATATTCCCCGATTTTAATATTCCCCTGTCCGTTTTATTCAATGCTTTCGCAGCTCGACAAGTCAATGCTGCCCACACTTCAGTCATGGTTAGTTTCTCGGCTGCACCTATTATGGCAGCCTGAACCAACAGATTTCCCATGGGCGCAGAACCCGGATTCCAATCGGAAGCAATCACCAACGAAGTGCCGGCATCAAGCAATTTTCTAGCCGGAGCAAAAGGTTCGCCCAAACCGAGTGAAGCGCCCGGAAGAACCACCGGAATGACATTTCCTTTTGCTAAAATTGCAATTTCTTGTTCGTTGGCTGCCTCCAAATGATCGATACTGAGAGTTGACGTTTCATTGGCCAACAAAGCCGAACCAACACTAAACTGATCGCCATGCAGCACAATGTCAAATCCTAATTCTTTGGCTTTCAACAAATAGGTTTTCACTGCCTGAACAGAAAATGCATTTTTCTCCACAAAAATATCTACACGATTGGCCAATTTTCTTTTCAACACTTCGGGCAATAACTTGCTGATAATGTGTTGTAAATATTCAGTTTCGGTTCCGTCGAAATCTTTCGGAAGAATATGAGCCGCCAGGCAAGTTGGAATTAAGTCGGCATCCGAATTTTTATCGGCCAACTTTATGGCTTCCAGTATTTTCAATTCCTGTTCAACCGATAATCCGTAACCGCTTTTTACTTCGATAGTTGTAACGCCTTGTTCAACTAATTTTTTAGCTCGTTGAGCCGTCAATTCAGTCAATTCGTTTATCGACGCTTCACGTGTTTTTTGCACAGTATTCCAAATTCCACCTCCGGTTTCGGCAATTTCGAGATAGCTTTTTCCCGACAAGCGCAAAGCGTAATCGTTGGCACGTGAACCTGCCCAGCAAATATGCGTGTGTGCATCAATCATTCCTGGCAAACCGACATAATTACCTTCCAATCGTTCAATTGTTGTCGGGTTGTATTGCTTTTTCAATTTTTCAAAAGCACCCACAGCTATTATTTTTCCATCTTGATGCAAAATGCCACCATCGGGAATAATTTCCATTTGATCGTCGGACAATTTCCCTTTTTCGGGCAAATTATCCATGGTAAGTAATTGTTTGAAAGGTCCGGTGAGTGTCATATTTTAAAAATTCAAATCAAAGCGTTTGCGGTTCTCAATGGCAGTTTCATAACCGGCATCGGCATGACGGTAAATTCCCATTGCCGGATCATTGAATAAAACCCGACTCAAACATTCGGCTGCGCAATCGGTGCCATCGGCCACAACAACCATGCCTGCATGTTGCGAATAACCGATTCCAACGCCACCACCGTGGTGGAACGAAACCCACGTTGCACCGCCGCTTGTATTGGCCATCAGATTCAATAACGGCCAGTCGGATACTGCATCACTTCCATCGAGCATTCCTTCCGTTTCGCGGTTTGGTGAAGCAACTGATCCACAATCCAGATGATCACGTCCAATCACAATCGGTGCTTTTACTTTTCCATCTTTTACCAATTGGTTGAACAACAAACCGGCTTTTTCACGTTCGCCCATTCCCAGCCAGCAAATGCGGCTTGGCAATCCCTGAAAAGCAATTTTTTCCTTTGCCTCAGTAAGCCATTTATTCAAATGTTCGTTTTCAGGAAATAACTTCATTAATTCCCGGTCGGTAGTAAATATATCTTCCGGATCGCCCGAAAGCGCCACCCAACGGAACGGACCTTTACCATCGCAAAACAACGGACGGATAAATTTCGGAACAAATCCATCGTAATCGAAAGCATTTACTTCGCCTCCCTGACGTGCAAATTCACGTAAATTATTGCCATAATCAAACGTTATGCTGCCACGTTTTTGCATTTCGAGCATAAAACCCACGTGGCGTGCCATGCTTTTCAACGATTTTTCTTTGTAAATCACAGGATTGTTTTTCCGCAACTCCAATGCTTCTTTCAAAGTCATTCCGTTTGGGAAATAGCCGTTTACAGGATCGTGAGCCGAAGTTTGGTCAGTTAGAATTTCCGGAATAATATTGTCGTTCAATAATTTCTCGAGCACATCGCCAATGTCACCAACCAATCCGATGGAAATAGCATCGCCATTTTCTTTTGCATCGAGAACCCATTTCAGGGCTTCATCATAATTGAATGTCATTTTGTCGATGTAACGCGTGTCGAGCCGTTTTTTGATTCTCTCGGGATCAACATCCACGCCCAAATAAACAGCTCCAGCCATGGTGGCAGCCAATGGTTGAGCACCACTCATGCCACCAATTCCTCCCGAAACGATTAGTTTATGTTTCAGATCGCCCTTAAAATATTGACGTCCACATTCCATAAAAGTTTCGTAAGTTCCTTGTAAAATGCCTTGCGAACCAATATAAATCCAACTTCCGGCGGTCATTTGTCCGTACATTATCAAACCTCTCGATTTCAATTCTTCAAAATGTTCCCAAGTTGCCCAAGCCGGTACCAAATTACTGTTGGCAATCAAAACTCGTGGTGCTTGAGGATGCGAACGCACCAAACCGATGGGTTTTCCAGATTGAACCAACAAAGAATGATTTTCGTCCATTTCCAACAAAATGCGGATAATTTCTTTTACCGATTCAACATTGCGTGCGGCTTGTCCGGTTCCGCCGTAAACAATCAAATTGGCTGGATCTTCGGCTACTTGGGCATCTAAATTATTCAACAACATGCGTAACGGTGCTTCCGTTTGCCACGATTTTGCATGCAAATGATTGCCCCTGGGTGCTACATAATGAGGATGTGAAGCGTATTTTTCAATAAATTCCGAATAATTCATGTTCTTCGTTTTTAAATTCAATTTTTTGGTTCTCAGCCACTTGATGAAGATAATTGATGATTTCTTTCGATTGAATCAGCTCGATGGCTTTTTCAATATCGTCGGAAAAAATCCGATCAGAATCGGCAAAAGAAATGTGTTTTCGAATCAATTGATGCGTTTCTTCCAACAAGATTCCTGATTTCAGTGGTTTCCGAAAATCAAATCCTTGCGCAGCAGTCAGCATTTCAATTCCCAGAATTTTCTCCAAATTATCAACAATTCGCAGACTTTTTCTGACGCCAATCGAACCCATACTCACATGATCTTCCTGTCCAAGTGAAGTAGGAATGCTGTCGGCACTTGCCGGAAAACACAAGGTTTTATTTTCGCTGACCAAAGCAGCTGTGGTATATTGCAAAATCATAAAACCCGAGTTCAAGCCGGTGTGTTTCATGAGCAATTTGGGCAATCCCGGCACACTTTCCATCATGGATAAATACACACGCCTATCGGAAATATTTCCCAATTCGGCGACAGCCAATCCTGCATAATCGATGGGCATGGCAATGGGTTGACCGTGAAAATGTCCGCCACTAATGGTTTTATCTTCCGAAAAGATGATGGGATTGTCGGTCACGGAATTGATTTCAATCAGAATGGTTTCTTTCAAATGCAACCACGCGTTGCGCGATGCACCGTGAACTTGAGGAATGCAGCGCAAAGAATATGGATCTTGCACGCGGTGACAATTTCGGTGTGATGTTACAATTTCTGAATTTTGCAGCAAAGTCCGCATACGTTTTGCAACATAAACGCTGCCCGAATAAGGCCGAAGACTGTGCAATTCTTCGTCGAAACAGGTCATTGAACCCATCATGGCTTCGTGGTTTAAGGCTGCAATAATATCGGCATGATCCAAACAATTTTGGAATTTTTCCAACAAAATAACCGCGTGAGCACTCATAAATTGAGTACCGTTTATCAACGCCAATCCTTCTTTCGGACCCAAATCGACCGGTTGCAAATTGAATAGTTCCAGCACTTCGGACATGGGTTTAATTTTGTCATCGAACCAGACTTTTCCCATACCAATTAGTGGAAGAAAAAGGTGCGAAAGTGGCGCTAAATCGCCCGAAGCACCGACCGAACCTTGCTCGGGAACGCAAGGAATCACATCATTTTCAATGTGCCACAATATCCGTTCTACAGTTTCAACTGCAATGCCGGAATAACCTTTGCAAAGTGCATGAACTTTGAGAATCATCATCAGTTTGGCAATTTCTTTATCAATCAGATTTCCCACCCCGACACTGTGGCTCATCAACAAATTATATTGCAGTTTTTTTGTGTCCTCTTTGCCAATCAAAGTAGTGCATAACGGTCCAAAACCGGTGTTGATGCCGTACACAATCTTTTTTTTGTGTACAATTTGTTCCACGACTTCGCGGTTTTCCTGCACTTTTGTACGGACTGCGACTGTCAAAATTCCAATTTCCAATCCTCTGGCCAAGTTAAGTGCTCTGCCAATGGTCATTCTATCTTCGCCATAGCGGAATTCTTTAAGGGTTTTGTCTTTTTGCATGATTTTTTTCAGTTGAGTACGGCCGGCAGAATAATATTTCTTTGTCAACCATTGGAAAAGGAATATTCATTCCAAATACATGCAAATATATTAACTTTATTTTTCTTAATCTAAAAATCAAAGGGTTTTTTATATCTAATTGCTGTTTTTCATGATTTTTTTTGATTTATATAATTCATTCCGTTTTCTTACTAAAAAATTCAATCCTTTTATTACTTTTGCTCAGCGAATCTATATAATTATGTATTAAGAATTAAGAATGAATACTCCCAGCATTAAGAAACTGTATTTCAAGGATACTTCCTTTGCCAATCTGATGACGCACAGGATTTATAATGTGTTATTGTACGCCAGTAAATACGACGCTTTTGTGTTGGAAGAAGATGGACGAATTGATGAGTTGATTTTTAATGAATATACATCGCTGCATTTACGTTATCCACCTCGTTTTACCTTGGTTTCAACGGAAGAAGAAGCCAATTTACAACTCAGAGACCGAACCTTCGAATTAATTATTTCAATGCCCAGCGGAGATAGTATCAATCCGTTTGAATGGGCAAAACGCGTGAAAAAACAATTTCCTGATATTCCTATCGTAGTGCTTACGCCATTTTCTAAATCAGTATCTCAACGCATTGCCAATGAGGATTTAAGTGCTATCGATTACGTGTTCAGTTGGTTGGGAAATTCCGATATTCTGTTGGCTATAATCAAACTGATTGAAGACAGAATGAATGTAGAAGCAGATGTAAATTCGGTTGGCGTTCAGGTTATTTTATTTGTTGAAGATTCTATTCGATGGTATTCTTCGATCGTTCCGCATCTTTACAAATATGTTTTTAAGCAATCGCGCTCCTTTATGACCGAAGCATTGAACGAACACGAACAAATGCTCCGTATGAGAGGTCGTCCAAAAATTTTATTGGCACGATCGTACGAAGAAGGTATGGCCATTTACGAGAAATACAAACACAATATGTTGGGAGTAATTACCGATGTGAGTTACCCACAAAATGGTGTGAAAAATAAAAAAGCAGGGATAAATTTATGTAGTGAGATCCGCAAACAGGATAAGCACATCCCGCTAATTTGCGAATCGACCGAAGAATCAAATCATGCTGCGGCAGATCTCGTTAAAGCGACTTTTCTGAATAAAATGTCAAAAACACTATTGATGGAATTGCGCGAGAAAATTACCGATAACTTTGGTTTTGGCGATTTTGTGTTTGTTAATCCTATAACAGGAGAAGAGGAAGCTCGCGTAGAAAATTTACGTGGATTGCAGGAAAGCATTTTCACTGTGAGCGATGAATCGCTTTTTTTTCATGTTTCGCGCAACAATATTTCGCGATGGTTATATTCACGCGCCATGTTTCCGTTGGCTGAATTTTTGAAAAATATCAATGTAGAAAAAGATATTTCAAGCGATTTGGCAAAAGTCCGCCAGATTATATTTGATGCAATTGTACATTACCGCAAAGTTAAAAACAGAGGCGTTGTAGCGGTTTTTCAGCGTGATCGGTTTGATCAGTATTCCAATTTTGCTCGTATCGGTGAAGGTTCTTTAGGAGGAAAAGGTCGTGGTCTGGCTTTTATTGACGCAATGATAAAACGAAATGAGAGTTTCGAAAATTTTGAGAATGCACTGATCATGATACCTAAAACGGTAGTTTTATGCACTGATATTTTTAACGAGTTCATGGAACTTAACGAACTCTATCCGATAGCTATATCGGATTTGGATGATGAAGTCATTCTGAAACATTTTTTGAAAGCTCGCATTCCAAAGCATTTGATTGCCGATTTGAACGTTTTTCTGGGGACTGTCAATACACCAATTGCAGTTCGTTCGTCCAGTTTATTAGAAGATTCACATTATCAGCCTTTTGCCGGAATTTATTCCACCTATATGGTACCATATAACGGCGAAAGTAAAACACAAATGCTGCTAATGATTACCGAAGCCATTAAAGGGGTTTATGCTTCCGTTTTTTATCGCGACAGCAAAGCGTATATGACGGCAACAAAAAATTTGATTGACGAAGAAAAAATGGCTATTGTATTACAGGAAATTTGTGGTAATGCTTATGAAACCAGATTCTATCCTTCATTTTCAGGGGTGGCTCGTTCATTGAATTATTATCCGATCGGAGCAGAAAAATCAGAAGACGGAATTGCCAATATTGCCATGGGACTTGGAAAATATATTATGGATGGTGGCATGAGTTTGCGTTTCTCGCCTGCTTATCCCAACAATATTCTTCAAACCAGCACGTTGGATTTGGCATTACGAGAAACGCAAACTTATTTTAATGCCTTGGATTTAAGTCAGACACAATTTATTCCTCAGGTTGATGATGGATTTAATTTATTGAAAATTCCCGTTGCTGATGCCGAAAAAGATGGCACACTTCGTTATATTGCTTCTACTTACAATCTACAGGATAGATTTATTTACGATAGTTTGTTTGAAGGTGGAAGAAAACTGATAACTTTTGCTAATATATTACAACACAATGTGTTTCCTCTTGCAGAAATTTTAAAAGAAGTGCTGCATATTGCGCAATCCGAAATGGGACGACCTATCGAAATAGAATTTGCCGTCAATCTGGATTATTCTCCCAAGAAACAACATACATTTTATTTGCTTCAGATTCGTCCGATTGTAGATAACAAGGAAATGATAAATGAAGATATTGGTTCAATTCCTGAAAAAAATGCTATAATAACGAGCAAAAGTGCTTTGGGACACGGTATTACAACAGATTTGTACGATTTGGTTTATGTAAAACCCGAAGCATTTAGCGCCGCTAAAAATCAGCTTATCATGTCTGAAATTGAACGACTGAACCGTCAATTAGTGAACGAAAACCGCCATTATATACTTGTTGGTCCCGGACGTTGGGGCTCAGCCGATCCTTGGTTAGGAATTCCTGTAAAATGGTCGCATATAAGTAATGCGCGACTGATTGTTGAATCCGGTTTATCTAATTACCGCGTTGATCCAAGTCAGGGAACCCATTTTTTTCAAAATCTGACTTCATTCGGTGTGGCCTATTTTACTATCAATCCATTCTTGGGAGATGGAAGCTATGACACAGAATATTTAAATGCACAACCGGCTGTTTATGAATCGGAATTTATCCGTCATATTCGTTTTGAAAAGCCGATTATAATGAAAGTGGACGGACGAAAAAATAAAGGAGTGGTGTTGAAACCGGAATCGGCCCCCAACCCCTAAAGGGGAGTAAAACTTAAAAATAAAAGCTTAAAAATAAAAGAATTAATATCATGATTATTCATTCAAATAAAATTCAAACTTATAAACTTAGCTCTTATTCCCCTTTAGGGGTTAGGGGCTCTTAAATCAATTTTTTATGTTCAAAAAGCATCCTAAAGGATTATTAGCAGCCTCATTAGCCAATATGGGCGAGCGCTTTGGTTTTTACACCATGATGGCAATTCTTTCGCTTTTCCTTATGTCGAAATTCGGATTAGACGAAGTAAAAGCCGGACTTATTTATTCTATTTTTTATTTTTCAATTTACATTCTGGCCTTTTTCGGAGGTTTAATTGCCGATAAAAAACGCAATTATAAAGGAACCATCTTGGTGGGCTTAATCTTAATGACAGTTGGTTATTTCCTGATTGCTATCCCGACTCCCACACCTGTTCCTGCCAATTCATTTGGATTATTTCTTGCTATTACATGTTTTGGCTTGTTTGTAATTGCATTAGGTAATGGGCTGTTTAAAGGAAACTTACAAGCACTCGTAGGTCAAATGTATGACAATCCGCAGTATTCAAGTCAGCGAGATTCCGGCTTTTCATTATTTTACATGTTTATCAATGTGGGGGCTATTTTTGCTCCCTTTGCAGCAGTCGGGGTTCGTAACTGGTGGGTTAGTTCACACGGTTTTGCATATAATTCAGATTTGCCGGCACTTTGTCATGAACAATTGGGAGGTAATATCTCAACTGAAGCTGCTGTACGAATGCATAATTTAGCTTCACAGGTTGGCTATGCCGGAAGTGATATGTCCGCTTTTGCAAAAGATTATCTGAATCTTTTTGCCACCGGTTTTCACTACGCATTTGCAGTAGCAATAATCGCCATGTTGATTTCGCTTGTGGTTTATATAATTAACAAGAAGAATTTTCCTGACCCAAAATCAGCTTATGATACTACCACCGGGGCAGCTATAACAGAAATGGATGTAAAAGAAGTAAAACAACGCTTGTATGCCTTGTTTGCCGTATTTGCGGTGGTCATTTTCTTTTGGTTCTCGTTTCATCAAAATGGATTGACGCTAACTTACTTTGCAAAAGATTATACCGATTTGAGCGGTATTAAAATCAATTTAGGCTTTACAACACTTCAGGGAGCTGAAATTTTCCAATCCATTAATCCGTTTTTCGTGGTATTCTTAACACCGGTAATTATGGCTATCTTCGGAGCTTTACGATCGAGAGGTAAAGAACCTTCAACCCAAAAGAAGATTGCCATTGGTATGGGAATAGCCGCATTGGCTTATGTGATTATGTCGGTATGTTCAATCGGATTACCATCCAAAGCCGAAATAACAACCATGGGTGGTTTACCCGACGCACAACGCGTTACGCCTTTTCTCTTAATCGGAACGTACCTGATATTGACTGTTGCCGAGTTATTTATCAGTCCGTTGGGAATTTCTTTTGTTTCGAAAGTGGCTCCGCCTAAATATCAGGGAATCATGCAGGGTTGCTGGTTAGGAGCAACAGCAGTTGGTAATTCATTGCTGTTTATCGGCGCCATATTCTATACAAGCATTCCGATATCATTAACCTGGACTATTTTTGTAGTGGCTTGCTGTATTTCTATGTTTACTATGATAGCCATGTTGAAATGGTTGGAACGAATTACGAAATAGCAAGTATTTGATAATAAGTAATTTACAAAGAGAGGAAATCTGAAACAGACTTCCTCTCTTTGTTTGCGGAAAGTGAGAGATTCGAACTCTCGGAACAGTTACCCGTTCAACGGTTTTCGAGACCGTCCCGATCGACCACTCCGGCAACTTTCCAATTCAAATGGTTGGCAAAAGTACAATATTTTTTCAAAATTAAAGTTTTGATTCAGGTTTATTTTAAATATTTTCAGGCTTGTTTTAGTTGAAAAATAAACAAAACCCTAATTTTTCATTCTTTACTACTTATTTTTGAGTGATTTTTAGTAATTTTGCCGATCAGTAGCCAGATAAGCAAAATCAAAACAAAATGAATATAGATTTTCAAAAATCAAATGGTTTAGTGCCTGCTATCATTCAGGATGAATGGACATCGAAAGTGTTGATGCTTGGTTATATGAATGAAGAAGCATTAACCAAAACACAGAAAACCGGTCAGGTTACTTTTTTTAGTCGTACTAAAAATCGCTTGTGGACAAAAGGGGAGGAGAGCGGTAATTATCTGAATGTTGTCTCCATTACACCCGATTGCGACAACGATACTTTATTAATAAAGGTGCATCCGGTTGGACCTGTTTGTCATACAGGAACTGATACTTGCTGGGGCGAAAGTAATGCCGATGATATATCTTTCCTGAAGTACCTGCAAGACTTTATAACTTTACGTTTTAAAGAAATGCCCGAAGGCTCGTATACTACTTCTCTCTTTAAAAAAGGAGTGAACCGCATGGCTCAAAAAGTTGGAGAAGAAGCCGTTGAAACAGTTATTGAAGCAACAAACGGAACTGAAGAAGGATTTATTTATGAAGCATCAGATTTAATGTATCATCTTATAGTATTACTCACTTCGAAAGGATATTCACTTGACGATTTGGCAAAGGAATTGAAAAAAAGACACAAATAAATGTCAGTAACAAGACTAATTAAGAATTGAAACAAAATAATTTGCCTTAGTCATTTAATTTTATTTGAATGTTTTTTGATTTAAAATTGACAATCTTTATCAGCAAACGCTTTTATAAATGGAAAAAAAAGCGCAATTTTGCACTTTATTTCCGGTAGAATTTCAACCTCATTTTTAATAACCCTTCTCCTGAATGGCATTAGCAAACGAGAATTATTTAAAAACTCCCGAAATCTATTGTTTTGACGAAATAGAGAAGCGCGTTAACGCTTTCAAAGTACTTCACCCAAATTCAAAATTAATTCGTTTAGGAGTTGGCGACGTTACCCGTCCGCTTCCAAATGAAGTTGTACGGGCAATGCAGGTTGCCATAGATGAAATGAGCTTGAGCGAGAGTTTCAGAGGGTATAGTCCACCTCAGGGTTATGATTTTCTGATCGAAAAAATATTAAAAGATTATCGATCATACGGTATTAATATTGATAAAGAAAGTGTTTTTATAAATGATGGCGCAAAATCAGACATTGGCAACATTGGCCATGTGTTAGGGCGCGATAATATTATTGCTATTTCAGATCCGGTATATCCGGTTTATGAAAATGCAACTATTATGAGTGGACGTGCAGGAGTGCTTACCGAAGAACAAAAATGGAGCAATGTTGTTTATTTACGATGTTCCGAACGAACCGATTTTGTTCCAGAATTACCAACTGAAAAAGTGGATGTTATTTACTTGTGCAATCCCAATAATCCTACAGGAACTGTTTTGAAAAAAGCAGAATTAAAGCGATGGGTTGATTATGCAATTGAACATCAAAGTATTATAATTTACGATGGAGCCTATCAGGCATATATTAATGAACCGGATTTACCGCGAAGCATTTACGAAATAAAAGGAGCCAAAAAAGTGGCCGTTGAAGTACGAAGTTATTCCAAAACAGCCGGTTTTACTGGTCTTCGTTGTGGTTATTCTGTTTTTCCACAAGAATTGATAGTTTACACCAAAATGGGTGAAGAAGTTCCGCTTATTAAACTTTGGAACAGACGAAATGCAAACTATACTAATGGTGTGTCCTATATTGTTCAACGGGGAGCTGAAGCTATTTACAGTCGAAAAGGTAAAACAGAAACACAGGAATTAGTAAATTATTATCTTACAAATGTTTCACTTATAAGAAACGAATTGAAATCGTTGGGTTTTAAAGTGTATGGTGGAATAAATTCGCCTTATGTTTGGGTTAAAACACCAGATAATCAATCTTCATGGAAATTTTTTCAACAGTTATTATATGAAAATCAAATTGTGGGAACTCCGGGAATTGTATTTGGAATCTCCGGCGATGGCTATATGCGATTTTCAGGATTTAGCAGTCGTGAAGAAACATTAATTGCCTTGGAACGGATACGAAAAAGTAAATATTAATCAATAATTATAAATAGATTATGTGTGGAATTGTAGGTTATATTGGAAACAAACAGGCTTATCCTATTCTTATAAAAGGACTTCAACGTCTTGAATACAGAGGATATGACAGCGCCGGAATTGCATTATTACATAACGATAAATTGAACGTTTATAAAACAAAAGGAAAAGTTTCTGACCTGGTTCATTTTGCTGAGAAAAAAGACATTGAAGGAACAATTGGTATTGCACATACACGCTGGGCAACTCATGGCGAACCCAATCAGGTAAATGCTCACCCACATTATTCGCAATCCGAAGAATTGGCTTTAATTCATAATGGAATTATTGAAAACTATGCCATACTGAAAGAAGGATTGAAGGAACACGGTTATACATTTCAAAGCCAGACAGATACAGAAGTATTGATTCAACTTATTGAATTTATCAAAAAGACTAACAATATTAATTTAACTACTGCAGTCCAGTTAGCACTTAATCAAGTTGTTGGAGCGTACGCAATTGCAGTTATAGAAAAAAATCACCCAGATATCATAGTGGCAGCTCGTAAAGGGAGTCCGTTGGTAGTGGGAATTGGTGAGGATGAATTCTTTTTGGCTTCCGATGCAACGCCGATAGTAGAATATACCGATCAGGTAGTGTATATTGGCGAAGAAGAAGTTGTGACTTTACAACGTGGCAAACAATTAAAAATCAAAACAATAGGAAATGTTGAGAAAACACCAGAAATCAAAAAACTGGAAATGACCTTGAATCAATTGGAAAAAGGGGGTTATCCTCATTTCATGATAAAAGAAATCTTTGAACAACCTAAAACGCTGAGTGATAGCATGCGTGGTAGAGTAAATATTGATGAAAATAACATTACGCTGGCCGGTTTTATCGATAATAAAGAAAAGTTTCTGAAAGCCAAACGAATTATCATAACTGCTTGTGGAACTTCGTGGCATGCCGGTTTAATTGGTAAATATGCCATTGAAGAATTTGCACGTATTCCGGTTGAAGTGGAATATTCATCTGAGTTTCGTTACCGTAAACCTGTTATTAATCCTGATGACATTGTGATAGCCATTTCACAATCGGGAGAAACTGCCGATACATTAGCTGCAGTTGAATTGGCAAAATCTCAAGGCGCTTTTATTTTCGGTATTTGTAACGTGGTTGGTTCTTCTATTCCACGTAACACACATTCAGGTTGTTACACGCATGCCGGTCCTGAAATTGGGGTTGCATCGACCAAAGCATTCACAGCTCAGGTTACTGTACTTACCATGTTGGCTATGATGATTGGGAAAGAAAAAGGGACTCTAAATGAGGAAAAATACCTGAAAATTGTGTATGAATTAGCAAGAATTCCTGAAAAAATTAATCAAATACTTAAACAAGATGAAACGATAGCACAGTTTGCAAAAACATTCACCTATGCTCAGAATTTCATTTATTTAGGTCGTGGATATAATTTCCCTGTTGCTCTGGAAGGCGCATTGAAACTGAAAGAAATTTCGTATATCCATGCTGAAGGTTATCCTGCAGCTGAAATGAAGCACGGACCTATTGCCTTGATCAGTCAGGAAATGCCGGTAGTAGTCATTGCACCAAGTGCGGGAATGTACGAAAAAGTGGTTAGCAACATTCAGGAAATTAAAGCCCGTAAAGGAAAAATTATTTCAATTGTTACCGAAGGAGATGTGGTGGTTAGCAATTTATCGGATTATAGCATTTGCATCCCCGATACCGAGGAATGTCTGGTACCTTTATTGGCGGTCATTCCGTTACAATTATTGGCTTATCATATTGCCGTTGTCAAGGGCTGTGATGTCGACCAACCTCGAAACCTTGCCAAATCTGTAACTGTTGAATAATGTTATAAATTGCCCCTTCGTCAATCGATGGGGTTTTTTGTTTGTTATATTGTTTTTGGTAATTATTTATTTTTCATTAAAAAGATATGTGTGGAATTGCAATGGTCAGGCTGTTAAAGCCTTTAGATTATTATCAGAAGAAATATGGAACGTGGCAGTACGGTTTGCAAAAAATGTACCTACTTATGGAGAAACAACATAATCGTGGGCAGGAAGGAGCCGGTTTGGCTACTTTAAAACTCGATATGCCTCCCGGTCAAGAATATATCTGGCGTGAAAGGGTGGAAGGAAAAAATGCCATTCAGGAAATATTTGCCACGATTAATAAAACAATGTCAACTGTTTCGGATGAAATCTATAAAAGTGTTGAAAAATCGAAAGCTGAATTGCCCTTTGCGGGAGAATTATATTTAGGTCATCTGCGCTACAGTACCACCGGAAGAAGCGGATTATCTTACGTTCACCCTTTTTTACGACGTCATAACTGGAAAAATAGAACCATGCTGCTTGCGGGAAATTTCAATCTTACCAATGTGGATGAATTGTTTGAATATTTGACATTAAAAGGCCAACATCCACGTGATAAAGGAGATACTTTTCTGATGCTGGAATCGCTCGGTTTTAAACTGGATCAGGAAGTACAAAAAGAATACGATAAAATTAAAAAACGTTATACCAACGATATAACTATTACCCGGAAAATTGAAGAAAATCTTGACATTGCTTCGTTTATTCGTAAATCAGAAAAAATGTGGGATGGAGGTTATGTAATTTGCGGTATGTTAGGTCATGGTGATTCTTTTATATTTCGCGATCCGAAAGGAATTCGTCCTGCTTTTTATTATATCAGCGACGAAATTGTAGTAACTGCTTCTGAACGTCCTGTTATTCAGACAGCTATGAACGTGAAAGAAGAAGATGTTCACGAATTGAATCCCGGGGAAGCCATGATAATTAAGAAAAACGGAACTATTAAATTTGAAACTATTCGTCAGGCAGCTTCTGAATTAACCAAATGTTCGTTCGAACGCATTTATTTCTCGCGTGGCAGTGATATTGATATTTATAAAGAACGAAAAAAATTAGGAGAATCATTGGCTTTACCGATTTTGAAAGCCATTGATTATGACATGGAAAACACAGTATTTTCTTTTATTCCAAACACGGCGGAAGTGGCATTTTTTGGTATGAAAGATGGTATCAAAGCTGCAACCAAAAAACCTATTCGGGTTGAAAAAGTACTGATAAAAGATATTAAATTGCGTACTTTTATTTCTGCAAATGATGAACGAAATGATTTGGCAACCCACGTATATGATGTGACTTACGGTTCAATCCGACGTGGAAAAGTAGATAATCTGGTAGCCATTGACGATTCTATTGTGCGTGGTACTACATTGAAACAGAGTATTTTAAAGATTCTAAACCGACTTGAACCCAAAAAAGTGGTAATTGTATCTTCATCGCCACAAGTTCGTTATCCGGATTATTACGGAATTGATATGGCAAGAATGAACGAATTTTGTGCTTTCAGAGCGGCAATTGAGTTATTGAAAGAATCGGGCAGACAATATATTATCGACGAAGTGTATAGTAAATCCAAAGCACAGGAGAATTTGCCAAAAGAGCAGATAATTAATTATGTTACAGAAATTTACGCGCCATTTACACTGAACGAAGTTTCAAACAAGATAGCTGAAATGCTTACACCTCCGGATATGGATTGTCCAGTTGAATTGGTTTATCAAACCATTGAAGGACTTCATAAAGCTTGTCCGAATCATACAGGCGACTGGTATTTTTCAGGAAATTATCCGACTCCCGGAGGTAACAGATTGGTAAACAAAGCTTTTATAAATTATTACGAGGGAAAAGATTTGAATTGATTTAGAATGTAAATTGTAAATTGTATATCTGTCAGTTGTAAATTCTTTTTTATACCAACAACTCTCTCAATCCTTTCGGATTCAGTATAATATATTCTTTTTTGTTAATACTGATAATACCATCTTGCGCTATTTCCGATAAACTGCGTGCCAACGAAGGACGTGCCACTCCAAAGAATTCAGCAAGTTGGGTTTGATTCCTATTAATAATAAACGGTTTACCATCGCCGGATGAATTTTCAAGAAGAAAATGAGCCAGTTTTCCTTTTATAGTCTTTATGGAAAGCAATTGCAGTCGATTGGTCAGAAATTGTGTCCGGTTAGCATTGTGAGTCATAAAACTGCTCATAAAATCCGAATTCGTCATCATTAACCGCATAATTTCAGCTTTTGGTATTTTCATTATTTCTACTTCTTCCAATGCTGTAACATCCACTGGAAAGTGATTATTGTCAGAAAATAAAAATGCCGGAGCAAGCGGACGGGGTGCTTTAATGATTTCTATACCTAATATATTTCCATTTTCGGCAATCATTTCTGTTTTTACTGAACCATGCGTAAGCATATGCAAAGCATTGCATAAGTCTCCTTGTCTGATAATCAGGTCGTTTTTCGAATAAACCTTTATCGTGCATTTCAAATCATCCAAAAATGCGCTTTCGTCATCAATCTCTAATTTACTGCAAACCGGACAAGCCGCTAAATCTACTTTTTTCATTTGCATTTTTTATTCACAAAAATAGAACTATTATTTCAGAGTGTAACAACTGTTACACTTTAATTGTTTCAACTACTTTACTTTTGCAGTGTTATAATAAATGGATTGATTCTCTTTACAACTTTCAAACTAAAAAAAATGGAAAACAAAGCATTCCCAACCGCTGAAAAATTCAGCATGATTGATAAGGTAACATATGCCGAAGGATCGATAGTAAGTAAAATCATTATCCGAAATGATAAAGGAAATGTTACGCTTTTTGCTTTCGACAAGGGCGAATTTCTGAGCGAACACACGGCACCGTTTGATGCTATTGCACAGGTACTTGATGGTAAAGGCGAAGTAGTTATTGATGGTAAACCGTTTGAATTAAATGTCGGTGAAAGCATCATTATGCCTGCCAATATCACACATGCAGTCGTTGCCATTGAGAAGTTTAAAATGCTACTGACAATGATTAAATGACCCCTAAATCCCCTAAAGGGGACTTTAAGAGTGTCAATAAGAAAATTGAAATAAAATAAACTAAAATGGGGTATCTGATCTTCTCCCGTAGATATTTCTTATCTTTACTGGATGAAATATCCAATAAATCAGATAGAGTTTGAAGAATTATTTAAGACAGAGCAAGATTGTATAGATTATTTAATTTGTG
>Ga0209538_1000582_pt1 | contig 20926 bp, 16 predicted proteins | sample BarGraNGADG00211_2_FD_184492 | JGI IMG/M metagenome (GOLD analysis project Ga0209538, IMG submission 184492) | Arctic peat soil microbial communities from Barrow, Alaska - Barrow Graham LP Ref core NGADG0004-211 (SPAdes) (version 2) | ecosystem: Environmental > Terrestrial > Soil > Wetlands >... | reverse complement strand
GAGAAGAAGACAGACAAAAAGAAATAAATTAAGATTTGCGAGATAAAAAAAGAACTCGGGTTGCCGAGCTCTTTTTTTATCTCTTAAACAAGTTTATTCTTTTTCTTTATAGTCGCATTCTCGATTACTGCATTTAACTTTATTGGTTTTTAGGTCTCTGATTAATAGCCCGCCGCAATTTGGGCAGGGTTTGCCCGTGGGCTGGCCCCAATAAGCGTTTTTACATTTGGGGTAGTTATTACAAGCATAGAAAGCGCCGCGGCGGCTGAATTTTTTAACAATCTTCCCTTCGCCGCAAACCGGGCAGGCCACTTCTTGCCCATCCCCCGGACCGGCAATGTTTTTGATATTTTTACATTTGGGGTAGGCTGAACAAGCGAGAAAGGGACCATATTTTCCGACGCGAACTTTCATGGGCGAACCGCATTTATCGCAGACTTCGCCGGCGTATTTCTTTTCCAATTCCAAAATTGCCGCATCCGGCTCTTTCTTCTCATAAGAGTTGCCTTCGCCCGGCATTTTTTTGATGTTCTTGCAGCTGGGGTAAGCCGAACAAGCCAAAAATTTTCCGAAGCGGCCGGTTTTGATAATCATTGGTGCGCCGCACTTGTCACATATTTCCGTAGATTTTTCTTCAGGCATAATGTCGCTTTTTTTAATTTCCTCATATTTAAGCTCCAAATTTTTATGGAAGTCGCCATAAAAATCGGCGATAACCGGCTGCCATTTTTTCTCACCGGCGGCCACGGAGTCGAGATTGTCTTCCATCTTAGCCGTGAATTCGTAATCAACGATTTTTGGAAAGTGCTTGATTAGAAGATTGGTGACTACGAAAGCGATACTTGTCGGTTTTAATTTCTTGTTTTCATCGCGGTCAACGTAGTTTCTGGTGATAATGGTATTGATAGTCGGGGCGTAGGTGGAGGGGCGGCCGATACCGTGTTTTTCCAGTTCTTTGACCAGGCTGGCGTCGGAATAGCGGGCCGGCGGATTAGTACTGTGGCCATCGGCGCGCAGATCCAATAGAATTAGGGTTTGCTTTTCCTTTAAGGCCGGCAATTCTTGCTCTTTGGTCTTTTCCGGCCAGATTTTTAAGTAGCCCGGAAAGACCAAGGTTTGGCCGTTGGCGCGTAGTAGAAAATTGTCTTTTTTATCAATCGCCGCCACGTCAATCACGGTGGCCGCTAATTTAGCCGAAGTCATTTGACTAGCCACGGCGCGCTGCCAGATTAATTTATAAAGGCGTTCTTGGTTTTTGTCCAGTTTATCGACCAGCATTTCCGGTGTGGTGTTAACTTCGGTCGGTCGGACGGCTTCATGCGCTTCTTGCGCATTCTTACTTTTGTTTTTAAAGACGCTGTGCCCCGCGCTATATTCATCTCCGAGATTTTTCTTGAGCCAATCTTGGGCTTCATCCAAAAATTTTGGAGACAAGTTCAGAGAATCGGTTCTCATGTAAGTGATATAGCCTTGCTCGTAGAGTTTTTGGGCGACAGTCATGGTTTGTTTGGCACTGAAGCCGAGATGGCGGTTGGCGGACTGCTGTAGAGTGGAAGTCGTAAAAGGTGCCCCCGGATTTTTTGAGACCTGTTTCTTTTCAATTTTTTCCACGGTATACTGACAGGCGGATAAAGTTTTTTTCAGTTCTTCGGCTTGCTCTTTTTTCAGATCCAGCTTATTGAAGGTTTTATTTTTGATCTTATATAGATCAGTCGTAAATTTATTAGTTGCTTCAGCGCCGGTCAAATCAGCGGACAAGGTCCAGTACTCCTCGCTTTTAAAAGCTTGGATTTCCTTTTCTCGCTCGACGATGAGGCGCGTGGCGACGCTTTGCACGCGGCCGGCCGACAAGCCTTTAGCCACTTTTTTCCATAAAAATGGCGAGAGTTCATAGCCGACTAAACGGTCCAGAACGCGGCGCGCTTGCTGGGCATCCACTAAATTTTGGTCTATTTGGCGGGGTTTTTCTAAAGCGGCTAAAATAGCGTTCTTAGTAATTTCATGGAAGACAATGCGCTTGGTATTTTTGGCGTTTAAATTAAGAGCCTGCAACAGATGCCAGGCGATCGCTTCTCCTTCGCGGTCTTCGTCGGAAGCGAGAATAACGTCGGTCGCTTTTTTGGCGGCCGCCTTTAAAGTGGCCACGGTTTTTTTGGCCTTGGCAGGGATAACGTATTTCGGTGCAAAATTATCTTTTAAGTCAATCCCCATTTCCTTCTCCGGCAAATCGCGGATATGGCCGAAAGACGACTCCACCTTATATTTTTTGTCTAAGAATTTAGCGATCGTTTTCGCCTTGGTTGGTGACTCGACTATAATTAAATTCATATAATATTAGTTTCTTATTTCATATCCCCGGTCGTCGTTTAAGACGCTATTCTTAATTTCCAATATACTTAGTGTACTATTTATTTTTGCGGTGTCAAGTTCGGCTGTGCGGATGATTTCTTCGGCGCTAATTTTTTGGCCGCGCTCCGTTGCGCATCGGATTAGATTATAAATAATTTTTTCGGCCTCATTGGCCGGAATAAAAAGAGGTAATAATTGCCCTTTTTTCAGAGATGTTTCGGCTTTAATTTCCAGATTAAATATTTTCAGAAGATCTTCCGTTTGGCAGATCGCCCCGGCGCCTTCTCGTATTAAATCATTCGGGCCGACAGAAAATTCGGAAAAAATGTTACCCGGTACGGCCAAGACTTCTCGATTTTGTTCCAAGGCACAAGCGGCGGTAATCAAGGAACCGGACTTTTTTCTCGCTTCAATGACTAAGGTGGCTTGAGACAGCCCGGAGATAATTCGGTTGCGCTGGGGAAAGTTTTGTTTGAGCGGGAGCATGTCTGGCGGGAATTCGGAGATTAATAAACCATTGGCGTCAATTATTTTTTTAGCTAAAGCTTGGTTGGCGCGCGGGTAAATGCGCTGTTCGAACAAGCCAGAACCTAAAACAGCAATCGTTCTTCCCCGGTTAACTAAGGCGATTTGATGGGCTAAAGCATCAACTCCATAGGCCAGACCGCTGACAATCGTTATCCCGGCGTTTATGGCTGCGGGTAATATTTCCTCTAGCACGCGATTGGCATAAGCGCTGTGCTGGCGCGAACCGACAACCGCCAAGCGATTAAGCTGGGTAGTCATCGCTGTCCAATCGCCTTTATAATATAAGAGAGGCGGCGGAGCCGGCAGTTCGGTCAGCAGTCTCGGATAATCGCCGTCGTGCCAAGTAATAAACTTTATTTTTTCTTTTTCTAAACTGTTCATTGCCGTATCAAGAGAAAAGGAATAACGGAATTTAATGAATTCCGCAACCAAGTTTGGTTCCAGCCCGGCTTTTTCCAAACAATTAGAGGAAGCTTTAAAAGCCTCTTCCAGATTAGGGAAAAAATTTTCCAGCCTTTTTAATCTGATCGGTCCGATTTTTAGGAAATGATTAAAGGCCACGTAGTATTCTTTTTTGAAATCATGGTTAATCATAGGGTTAATGAAAAATAAAATCCCTCTAAGTTTTTTAGAGGGATTTTATGTTTATTTTAAGTTTTTTAAATTGAGCGAAGCCAGTATGGTTTTGAGACGTTCCTTCTCTTCCTTGCTAAAGGGTTGGAGAACAAATTTTTCCGGTGGGATAGGGGTTCGTAACAAATTATTCTTAATGCCGAGGCGCAGACGGGTGAAATTTTTTGTTTTTAAATAGTCAATAATTGATTGAACGCCGCGGTGCCCGGCGCTACTGGAGTTAGCAGCCAGTCGGTAAGTTCCAAAAGGCAAATCCAGGTCGTCATGGACAACCGTCAGAGATTCCGTCAGGTCAACGTCTTTTTTTGTGATTAAGCCCAGTTTTTTCGGCCGCAGTTTATAGTAGTCCAGAATCTTTTGGACGCTTTGACCGGAGTTATTCATGAAAGTTAGCGGTTTAACGAATAGAAATTCACCGTCTTCATGGATTAGGGCGTTAAATTTTTTGTTGTCCTGCCATTTTACAACACCCAAAAATTCGTCCAAGGCTAAGAAGCCGGCGTTATGTCTGGTGTTCGCGTATTGTTCGCCTGGATTGCCCAGACCGACGATGAGATGCATAACTATTACTATTATCGCATGCTATATTTATTCATTATAAGTTGTGTGCGATTTACGTTCTTTGGTAACGCGGATACTGATTGGCGTGCCGGTAAAACCATATTTTTCACGTAAGCGATTTTCTATAAAACGGACATAAGAAAAGTGTAAATCATCATTAGGACCGATGCGCAGAATAAAGGCGGGCGGGTTGCTTTTCACTTGTCTAAACTCATAGATATGCGGCGCTTTGGTTCCTTTACCTTTGGCCGGTTTATGAATTTTAACGACAAAACTTAAGAATTTAGCGGTTTGCGAATCGCTTAACTCCTGGCCGCGCTGTGCGTCGATTTGTAAAATCAAATCTAAAATTTTATTAACCTTCTCCCCGGTTTTAGCCGAGAGAAGCTGCATCGGCGCCCAGGTGGCGAAGGGCAGTTTATCATATAGTATTTCCGTCCATTTTTTCGTATCGCGGTCTTTTACCAGATCCCATTTGTTGGCGATGAAGAGCAGACTTTTTTTGCGGTCGACTATTTCTTGCACCATTTTTGCATCCTGATGCGTTAATGTCTCGCTGATATCCATGACTAACAGAGCAATGTCCGATTTTTCTAAGGCTTTCAAGGATTTTAAAATTCCCGGTTTTTCCAAACCGCTCGATTTCTTGCCTTGTTTAGAAATGCCGGCCGTATCCGCCAGATTAATTTTAAGGCCTTGATAAATAATCTCGGTGTTTTGCGGTTCGCGCGTGGTGTGCGGGATAGGACTGACGATGACGCGATCGTAGCCTAAGATGGCGTTAAGGAGCGATGATTTTCCGACATTCGGTTTGCCGACAATACAAACATTAATCGTCCGGTTTTCGGCCGCTCCGTCTAATTCTTTAGATTTCTGGTTTTTCCCTAAACGGCTGACCACGATATCCAAAAGATCGCCGGTACCGCGGCCGCTGGCGGCGGAGATAGGAAATGGCTCGCCCAAACCCAGACGGTTAAACTCCGCGGTCTCGGGTGCCGCTTTAAAACTATCCACTTTATTGGCGACTAAAAGAGTTTTAGCGCGGTAGTGTTCGCTTTTCTGCAAGGCGATAGCCAAAGTTTTATCCTCCGGCAGGAGTCCGACTTTATTATCCACTAAGAACAGGATTAAATCGGCCCGGTCCAAATAGGAACGAGCCTGTTTTTGGGTTTGGGTATCGATATCTTGGCCGCTAATCTTTTGTTCTCCTAAATATTTGCTCTCCAGAATGCCGGCCGTATCCACCAGCTCAAAAGCGCTCTTGGCCCATTCCACGAAACCCAGGTTACTGTCGCGTGTTGTGCCGGCGATGTTAGAAACCAGGGCCTGGTTTCTTTCAATCAGACAATTAAAAAGCGTGGACTTACCGACATTTGTTCGTCCGCAAATCACCACCAAAGGGTATTCAGATTTTGTTTTATTAACAGGCATAGATTAGTTTTCGGCTTTGTCGGCATCCGTGCCGAGAATTAGGAAAAAGTCCGGCTGTTTGGTCGGATCGGTCGAATAGGTTTTAAGCCAGTCCGGCAGATTAAAATCTTGTTTGGCACCGGTGGTTTTTTCCAAAATCGACAAGGACGCTGGTTTCTGGCCATTAGTTAAATCATAGACCACAGTTTGCGAATAATTTCTCTGTGGTGCGTTGCCGAATTGGGGTACGACGAATTTATAGCCGGTCAAGACGGCGGAAATTCGGTTGGCTAAGCCGGTAATAAAGGTGCCGTTGGTAACGATGACCGAGGCGCTGTCCTTGATGGTTTCAATCTTCTCCTCCGTCGGTACGCCGAGAGTAAAAATATTTTGCGCCAAATTGCGGATGGCCGCGAAATTGCCGGTGCGGGGAGTCAGGATATAGGCGCCGTCTTCGCCGGTGCCGCTGACCAAAAAACCGTCTGGCGCGTCGCTTAAAACTTTATTGATAACTTGGTCGCGATTAATATCTTTAGTTAAAGACCATAAACGAACCATTTCCCAAACGCTGAGATTAGTGGAGATATCATTACTAAATTCAGAAATCAGTTTGCCTATCATGATTGGGTTGAGTAGCGTTTGTTCGGAAAGGAGCTTATTTTTTATCGCTTCCATCAATAACTGTTGTCGCCGAGCGCGGGCGAAATCGGAACCTTCCCCGCCTAGGCCGTGTCGGCTGCGGGCGTATTTTAAAGCTAAGGCGCCGTCCATAGTTTGCAGGCCTTTATCAATATGCAAATGCTCATAGCGGGCGTAATAATTAGGATTACTTTCCTGGCCGTCAATCGGATAGGCATAATCGTCTAAAGTATTTTCCACGTTAACCTGGACGCCGCCGAGTTCGTCGACTATTCTGACAAAACCGTTGAAATCGGCGCGAACATAATATTGAATCGGCACTTGGAGCAGATCACTGATAGCTTGCGCCGTGGCCGCGCCGCCGGAGCCGCGAGTTTTTTGTTCGGCATAAGCGTTAACGGAATTTATTTTCTGCCAGTTACTGACTGGAGCCACTAAATCGCGCGGAATAGAAATCATAGAGACTTGCTTGGTTGACGGTTTGATGCTTAATAATAGGATGGTATCGGTTAAATAGGGGCCGTCATGGCCTTCCCCGCCCATACCTAAGAGCAAGATATTAACTCGGTCGCTGTCTTCGCCTTGTAGTTGTCGATCGCCGCCCGGGACTAAATGTTTCAGAGTATTAAAGAAGGAGCTGCCCGGCAACCAAGAGATGGCGTTTGGGCTGGACATAATAATCCGACCGGCGAAAACAATGCCGATGACTACCGCGATGATTATATAGGTAATGATGCGTTTGCGTTTTTTATTGGCCGCCAACACGGCGACATCTGCCCAGACGCCCTTTTCCTGCTGTTCCGCCTCTTCCATTTTTTTCTTAAAATCTATCATAAGTTCGCTTGATAATAAAAAAGTCTTTCTCGGTAAAGATTTAGAATAGTCGGGCTGCCCAGAATTGAACTGGGATCACACGCACCCGAAGCGTGTATAATAGCCTTTATACCACAGCCCGAAAATATTTGATTAGTGGACTTGAGGGGACTCGAACCCCTTACCTCTGCAATGCGAATGCAGCGCTCTACCAGATGAGCTACAAGCCCGGTAATGATTTTGGAACGGTTTGATTAGTCGGGCTGCCCGGAATCGGACCGGGGCTGCATGCACCCCATGCACGCGTACTACCATTATACTACAGCCCGGTTCAACAAAAAAAGGCTGGTAATCCTTTATCTCATCTTACCACAAAAAATTAATATTTCAAGCCTATTTTTTGGGGCCATTCTGCGTAATTGACAAATAATTTGATTTTGTTAGGATAGAGGAACATTCCTCCCTATCTCAGTTGCTTAGAGCATCTCCCCGTTTCCAGGAGAGGGTCCCATGTTCAAGTCATGGTGGGGGAGCAAATTGTACATTCAAGCGCGGGTATAGCTCAGCTGGTAGAGTGTCGGACTAGTTACTCCGAAGGTCGGTGGTTCAAATCCACTTATCCGCTCTGGAGCCGGCTGGCCGAACAACAGGGGATTCTGCTCCCCGTCATCGCCCTCTAAAAGGCGAAGCGTTCATTGGTCAGTACGGCTCCTTAATTTTTGCCTCCGGGGAATTTTCCGGGGGTTTTTGTTTGCTAAAAAAGTCCGATTAAATTACAATATTAGGAGAAATGCTATATATAAGATAAAAAATATGAAGACAACTAAGACTATTTTTTCCGGCATCCAGCCTTCGGGCCGTTTGAACGTTGGTAATTATATCGGAGCGATTTCCCAATGGGTGGAAATGCAGAAGGAATATGACTGTATTTTTTCCGTGGTTGACTACCACGCCATTACCGTTAAGCAGAACCCGGCGGAACTAAAAAAAAGAATTATTGAAGTGACTAAGATTTATTTGGCGGCTGGCATTGATCCTGAGAAATCAATTATTTTTCAACAGTCGGCTGTGCCTGCCCATACGGAGCTGGCTTGGATTTTTAATTGCTACGGCGCGTATATTTCCGACTTGAATAAGATGACGCAGTTTAAGGATAAGGCGGGAAAGAATCAGGAAGCGGTCAGTGTCGGTTTATACGACTATCCCGTTCTCATGGCCGCCGACATCCTATTATATGATACGGATATCGTGCCGGTGGGCGAGGATCAGAAACAGCACGTGGAGCTGGCTCGCGATATCGCGCGTCGTTTCAATAACGACTTCGGCGACACCTTCAAGCTGCCGCAACCAGTAGTACGCAAAGAAGGAGCAAGAATTATGTCCTTGCTTGATCCTTTGAAAAAGATGAGTAAAAGCGATGCCAATCAGAATAATTGTCTTGGCCTTTTAGATGATATTGAAGAGGCGAAGAAAAAAATTATGCGCGCCGTGACCGATTCCGGAACGGACATTGATTATGATCCGCTTAATCGGCCGGGCATTTCTAATCTTTTAACCATTTACGCCCAATTAGGCAACCGAGAGATTAAGCGCCTAGTCAAAGATTATGTTGGTCAAGGTTATGGTGAATTTAAAAAAGACTTAGCCGAAGTTGTGGCTAAGTTTTTAACGAATTTCCAGAATAAATATAATAATATTTCTGATCAGGAAGTGGCCAAGATTTTAGAAGAAGGCCAGAAAAAAGTAGAAAAGATGGCTAATGAAAAAATGGAGAGAGTCAGACAGGCGATTGGAGTGAGATAATTTATTAAAGCTAAAATATAAAAAGGACCGGTCGTATGGCCGGTCTTTTGAAATAAAAAGGTCGCTGTTTTTAGGCAGCGACCAGAAGTTTAGAACTGATAAGCGAGGATGATGTATCCCATAAACTTAGCAGTCAATTGTTCGTATCTTAGTTCAGCACTAGCCTTGAAATTTTTCAGAGTAAACTCTTTATAATATTCAAGAACTAGACCGAGCCTTTCTTGTTCGAAGTTTTCATCGTTTGCACCCGCCGCTATTTGACCATATTTGCCGAACTGGCGGCCGATTGTGATCTCATAGGTTTCTAATTTTCCGATTCTTTTGCCATCAAACTTTAAAGCGTATCGGCCCTTCGTGCTCATCGGGCTAAAATGCCGGTAAAAGAAAGGAGGAACCGCTAAATAGCTGGTAGAAACGATATAATTTTCCTGTGAGTAGAATTTCTGATTAACATCCATGAAGCCGAATTGCGACCGGAACCAGAAGTTCCCATTATCGCGGTCATAGTCGGCACAAGTGAAGCTACCGAAATTTTTGTAATTCTTTGTTCCGAAGAAAAACCAATTGCGGCTAATCTCATTACCCGTAGCAATGAATAAGTGCTTTGGGTGATAAGCGATCCAGCCGTAAAGTTTTTTGAACGAGGGAGCGAAGAGTTGATCGGGTGAAAGAATCCCACCCTCAATAGTAAAGAGACGGTGCGAAATTCGACTGAGAACAAAGTCCCAGGGTTGAGTTTCAACGCCGATCGCTCTACCAACTTCGAGGTAAACGCTAATCGAATCAATCTGTTTTGTGGCCGATATATCAAAGATAAATTGATCGCTTCTGTTTAGGTCGCCAAGCTTAATTATAGCTCCGCCTAAACTAAAAGTTTTTTTATCAACGAGTTTAGGAAGAAAAAGTCCGAAGACATCATTAACCGGTTTATTATTAATCAGGTCAACTTTGTAATCATACTTTATGCTAAATAGAGGATTTTGAATCTCAAATCTGTTAACAGGAATTCCTCCCTGCAATTTGTCGTAGCAGATAGTCGTTTCGGAACTGAATTTTGTTTGTGCTCCAGAGTCTATGGTTAGACCGAGAGTGATAATCAGGCAAAGGAAAAACATTTTTGTTTTCATGATTCTTGTTTTGCTTTTAATTTTTGGTTTATTGCGACGCTTACTTTCTGCAGGCAGCGTCGAAACCTAAATTAAAAGCGGAAACAAGGAACATGCTCAATCTTGAGAATCACTTCTTGCGGATGGAATTTTTTAGTCCAGGTCCTTAAAATAATAGAACTAATATTCTTAAAGTTGAAAGTGTAGAAGAAATAATCAAGGATGCCGGCAAAAGACGTCGGTGCTTGGTCATTGTTATCTTCAAGAGTTAGACTTAAGTTCCCCGGAGGTGCATTAACCTGAGTCGTTAGCATGGTAGTAAAAATGTTTGTTTCCGCTTTTTCCAGTTTACTTTGTGAAAAAGAAAATTTAGGAATAGCTATAAACAAAATTGTTACAACGAGTGAGGAAATAAGAATACCCTGAGGTTTTAGACCCTGGTTTCCTAAGTACTGTCTCCAATCATCAAGCGTGAAACCGCGACTAGAAGCAAAACGTCGGATATCTTCCAACTCATTTTTAGAGAGGATAGAAAACATCTTTGACTTCATGCGTCTGAGTTCGGCTTCAGCTAAGTACTGACGACTTTTTTCTGACAACTCCTCACGGATAACCAACCCAATTATTATCGGATAAAAAATTAAGGCGATAATAAAACTGAATGGGTTAGAAAGTTTAAACGTTTTCTTTTCTTTCTGCCACCAGAGCATAAATAGAATAAATGCGAGCGGCAAATTGATTAGATAGAAATGGAAGAGCCAGGTTCTAACGCTAGGCCAGAAAGTTTTTTTAGACATTTCAAGTTTTAGATTTTCTCTAGACACACTTCCGGGATCTCTCTTTTCTTTAAAGATTATAACGGCCTTGTCGATGTCTTCATGAGAGAAGAGCCCATTTCTTACATTCTCTTGCTGGAGTATCATTAATTGATTTGCCAGGACATGATAGCTCATCACGCCTTTCATGGATTTCTCTAGTTTCTCAATCTCGTAGAGATCGTTGAAGTAATCGTAAGGGGAGTATTTTGCACCCTTTTTTTCTGCCACCTTAACCTTTTCATTTACAAAATTAGCTAGTTTTTTCTGTCCCTCAAAATTGAAGGGCTCTGATTTTCCGAAGTCTTTGAATGTTTTGGAAAAATCAATACTAAAGAAGCTAATATTATAAAGAAAAAGTATTGGAAGCAGGATCTTTGCGGATACCACTAATACCTTTTTCATGATTATCTGTTTTTTGGGGGTTTAAATTATTAAAGTTCTGATTATTTCGCCTTATACATTATATATGTGCAAGCTAAATAACTATTAATTATATAACAAATTACTTAATTTGTCAATAAGACAACTAAAAAACCGCTAATTTAAGCGGTTTTTATGTATCATGATAATGAATTTCAAGTCTAATTGGCACCAATTCGGTTGCTATCTTGCGATAGCCACTCCGACTTCATATCGGAGGCGACTAAATTCTTCTTCCACGTGGAAAGAAGAATTTTTCTCCCTAGAAAGGAGGTGATCCATCCACAGCTTCCGCTACGGATGCCTTGTTACGACTTCGTCCCTGTCATCGGTCTTACCTTCGTCCCACTATTGTGAGCCTTCGGGTATTACCAACTCCCTTGACGTGACGGGCGGTGAGTACAAGACCCGAGAACGTATTCACCGTGGCATAGCTGATCCACGATTACTAGCGATTCCAACTTCATGGAGGCGAATTTCAGCCTCCAATCCGAACTGAGAAAAGTTTTTAGGGATTGGCTCCACCTCGCGGTTTGGCTTCCCTCTGTACTTCCCATTGTAGCACGTGTGTTGCCCAAGGCGTAAGAACCATGCTGATTTGACGTCATCCCGCCTTCCTCCCATTTAAAACGGGCAGTCTCTCATGACATATAAAACATAAGATAAGGGTTGCGCTCGTTTCCCGACTTAACGGTACATCTCACGACACGAGCTGACGACAACCATGCAGCATCTGTCTAGCACCCTCGAAGGCGGATCTGTTTCCAGATCTTGCAGCTAGATGTCAAGCCTTGGTGAGGTTCCTCGCTTATCGTCGAATTAAACCACATGCTCCACCGCTTGTGCGGGTCCCCGTCTATTCCTTTGAGTTTTAGCCTTGCGGCCGTACTCCCCAGGCGGGATACTTAACGTGTTAACTTAAAATAGCAGCTCTGGCAGGGTCGATACTGCCAAAGCTTAGTATCCATCGTTTACAGCGTGGACTACTGGGGTATCTAATCCCATTCGCTCCCCACGCTTTCGTCCACTGAGTGTCAGAACTGTCCTAGCAAACTGCCTTCGCATTTGGTGTTCTTGCTGATATTAATGGATTTAACCCCTACACCAGCAATTCCGTTTGCCTCTTCCAGTCTCTAGCTTATCCATCTCTCCCGCTGACTCGAGGTTGAGCCTCGAGATTTAACAGGAGATGCGATAAACCACCTACGGACGCTTTACGCCCAATAAATCCGGATAACGCTTGGGGCCCTCGTATTACCGCTGCTGCTGGCACGAGGTTAGCAGCCCCTTATTCATCAGGTACCGTCATTGTTTCGTCCCTGATAAAAGTATTTTACACTCCGAAGAGCTTCTTCATACACGCGGCGTCGCTCCTTCAGGCTTTCGCCCATTGAGGAAGATTCTTGACTGCAGCCTCCCGTAGGAGTCTGGGCAGTGTCTCAGTCCCAGTGAGTGGGGTCATGCTCTCGCACCCCATACCCGTCGTAGCCTTGGTGAGCCGTTACCTCACCAACTAGCTGATAGGCCATAGGCTCCTCCCTAAGTGCCGGAGCTTTACTCAAAAGACTTATGTCTTTTGAGACTATCGAGTATTATTCTCGCTTTCGCAAGGTTATCCTCGTCTTAGGGGTAGATTGCCAATGTGTTACTCTCCCGTTTGCCATGCAGTATTGCTACCGCATTCGACTTGCATGCCTTAGACACGCCGCCAGCGTTCATCCTGAGCCAGGATCAAACTCTCTAAATTTGATTGACTCGTTGGAAACATAAATGTTTCCAATGATATTTGATTCCGTTTTAAAAACGGACAAAATTTATTCTTTCCGAATTGATGCCAATTAGCACCAAAATAACCATCACCATGATTGTATATTTGTTCGGTTGTTAAAGGTCTTGTCCGTTTCAGCGAAAGACAGAAAAAAACAGAGATACGCAAATATCTTGTTTTCTCGATAGTTTCTTTAGTTTTTATTTTTAATAAACTTATTTTATACCAATCGGAAAAGTCTGTCAAGGGCTTAATAATCCCCATTTTAGACCCTGAATCGTCGCTTTGTTCCGGTTGACTTTTGCCGTTATTTAAGTTATAAATAGATTATAAAAATTAAGCTAATAAGAGAAGAGATAAAACCATGCGCATTAAATTCCATCGCGTTGAACGTAAAGAAGTGCCTATTTTCCGGGCCAATAGTCAGATCCGGGTGCCGGAAGTTTTTTTAATTGACGAAAGCAATGAAGCCATCGGCAAGATGGCCACGACTGAAGCAATCCGGCTCGCGCAAGAAGCGGACTTGGATTTAGTGGAAGTCAATCCGAAAGCCGATCCTCCGGTCGTGAAAATCGTTAATTTGGGACAATTGAAATATGAGCGTGAAAAGCAGGCCCACAAGCAGAAAATGCAGCAGAAAAAAATCGATACGAAAAATATTCGTTTGACCTTTCGGATTAGCAGCCATGATCTGGACATGCGCTTAGCGCAGGCCAAGAAGTTCTTGGCGGAAGATAATAAGATTAAAGTGGAGTTGATTTTGCGCGGTCGGGAAAGGCAGTACCCCCAGAAGGCGGCGGAGATTATGAGAGGTTTTCTGACCAAATTACAGGCCGATCCTGACTCCGGGGTGGAAGTGGAGCAAGCCTTGACAAATCAAGGAGGAAGATTTATCATTATATTGATCAATAAGAAATAAAACCCTTTAATTCAGGTGTTTACCTGTTTTTTTAATTAAATTTATGCCTAAGGTAAAAACTCACCAAGCGACTGTTAAGCGTTTTCGCAAGACAGGCACTAATAAATTGAAGCAGCGTAAAGGCGGTCAGGATCATTTTAATGCCCGCGAGTCAGGCAAAACCATTAGGCAGAAGCGTTTGGATATTACGGCCACGAAAACCTTGGCTAAGACTATTAAGATGTTGACCCCTTATAATTAATTTGTTTATTTTAGACGTATTACTATATGCCCAGAGTTAAACGCGGAATGACCCATGTGAAAAAAAGACGGAAATTACATAAAGCCGTTAAAGGTTTTAAATGGGGTCGAAAAAATTTAATCAAAGTCGCCAAAACTGCCCTGACAAAAGCCGGGGCGCATGCTTATGTTGACCGTCGCAAGAAAAAAAGAACGATGCGCGGTTTATGGCAGATTAAAATAAATGCTTTTGTGCGCGAGCACGGATTTTCTTATTCGCGTTTTATAAACGCCTTGAAAGTCAACAACATCGCTTTGGATCGTAAAATTATTGCCGATTTGGCGGTTAACAACAAAGCGGTTTTGGAAGCCTTAATCGCGAAACTCAAAAAATAATTATGATATTTTGGATTAAAATCGCGCAGATTATCGTGGCCGTGCTCTTAATAGCCGCCATTCTAATGCAAAATCGCGGCGCCGGTCTGGGCGGTATTTTCGGCGGCGGCGGCGGCGTATATTTAACCAAACGCGGCCTGGAGAAAAAACTTTATATCGCGACTATTGTTTTAGCGGCGATATTTATTCTTTTATCTTTAGGCTCTTTCTATTTCCAAGCTTAAGATTATTGTGAACTCATCAAAAAATAAAATTATTTCTTGGTTATCAAGGGCGAAACAGGCTCTCTCTTTTTGGAAGCGGTCAACGACCAGTCAGGAGGCAATCGATCGGAAATTGATTTACGGCTTGGCGGCTCGCAAAATTCCCACCGGCCGACAATTAAAACATCTGCCAAAGTTTTTAAGATCGCAAGAATATTTAGTGGTGAAGATTTGTCTACTTTTAATTTTAATCAATGTTATCTATTTAGGAATCGTTTTTACTAAGAGCCATCTTCAGTACACGCCGAAGGCTGGCGGTGAATATGTGGAAGGCATCGTGGGTTATCCTCAGACCATTAATCCTCTTTATGCCGCCAGTCGCGACGTTGATGGTGATTTGACCCGGCTCATTTACTCCAGCTTATTTGTTTATAATCAGGATGGCAATTTGGTTAATGATTTGGTGGAAAGTTACACTATCAGCCCTGATAATAAAGAATATACCATCAAGATTAAAAATAATGTCCGCTGGCAGAACGGCGACTCTTTGACGGCCGATGACGTGGTTTTCACTTTCAATTTAATTGAGAATCCAGATTTCCGCTCACCGCTCCGCTTTTCTTTCGCCGGCGTCCAAGCTTCTTCAGCCGACAGCCAAACCGTGAAATTTACTCTATCGCAGCCCTACTCCCCTTTTCTTGATCTCCTCACCTTTGGCGTTTTGTCCAAAAATATCTGGGGCGAAGTCGATCCCTCTTCGGCCGGTTTGAATAATTTGAATTTAAAGCCAGTCGGTTCCGGCCCTTACCAGTTTAAGTCGTTCACCAGAAATACGGCCGGCGACTTAAAAGAATATCGCTTAGTTGCGAATAATAATTATTACAACGCTAAGCCTTATATCAAAACAATTGTTTTTAAATTCTTTCCTGATTATACCCAGGCCATCAAAGCTTTAAACGACAATCAAATCGACGGCTTGAGCTATGTCCCCTTTAGTTCGCGCGCGGATATTTTGGCTCAGAATTCCCTTTCCTTTCATGAACTAATCCAACCGGAAACCGTGGCCATCTTTTTCAATAAAGACAAGAATAAAACCCTGGGTGATAAAGATGTTCGGGTGGCCTTGGCCCAGGCTATTAACAAAGACCAAATAATTAATGAGGTATTCAATGGTGTCTACCAACGCCTGGACGGACCGATTATCCCTCAGAGTTGGGCGTATAATAGCCAGCTAAAAATCTATGATTATTCCTTGGCCAGCGCCACGGCATTAATCGTCAAGAAGCCGCTCGCGGTAACCTTAACTGTGATTGATTCCGGACAGAACACCGCGGTCGCTCAAGTCATAAAAAGTGCTTGGGAACAAGCGGGCGTCAAAGTTAGCTTAAAAATTGTTTCCAGCGCTGAGGCCCCCAATATCATTCATAACCATGATTTTGAAGCGCTGATCTACGGCGAGGCCATCGGCGGCGATCCGGATGTCTACGCTTTTTGGCATTCCAGCCAGATCGGATCTAATGGTTTAAATTTAGCTGCTTATAGCAACGCGGATGTTGATAAGCTCTTAGTTGACGGCCGATCAACCGTTGACCCTAGTCAGCGATTGACGGACTATCAGAAATTTCAAAGTCTGATTACTGCCGATCTGCCGGTTATCTGGCTTTATTCCCCGACCTATACTTACGTTCAAGCCAAGAAAGCTCAAGGCTTTAGCGGCTCGGTGGCTATTCGGCCGGCCGATCGTTTCGCTAGTGTGGCCTCTTGGTATATCAATACTCATAAAAAAATCGTGTGGTAGTATTAATTACACCCACGAATTAACTCATAAAACTTAAAATTAAAAAAATGTTAGTGAAACAGCAAAATGTTCCGGCGGCACAACCCCGGAAAAATTTTTTTAGTGCTCCGTCCCAGCACGGCGGATTAGGCCAAGCCCTTGAGCCGCGTCCTTCTTTAAGAGCGGATGCCAATCAACGGCCCCAGCGCAGTAATCAATCTTTCCCGGCGGGCGCTAAGAACCGAAATAACCGAAGTAACCAAAATAACCAATTCTTCCCAAGTTCCGCTAAAAACCAAAAAAACCAAGCCTCTTTTGCCCCAGTTAAGACTTCAAGTGGCGGTTCGAGTCTTAAGATTTGTCCCCTCGGCGGACAGGAAGAAGTCGGACGTAATTGTACCGTCTTTGAATATGATAACGATATTATTATCCTGGACATGGGGATGCAATTTGCCGATGAAGATATGCCGGGAATTGACTATATCATCCCCAACGTCTCTTCCTTGCGCGGCAAGGAAAAGAATATCCGCGGCGTAATTTTTAGCCATGGGCATCTTGACCATATTGGAGCGGCGCCGATTCTGCTGGAGCAGCTCGGCAACCCGCCCATTATCGGACGGAAGTTGACCCTAGCCATGATCAAACATCGGCAAGAAGACTATAAGCGCGGAACCACCAAAACCCTGAAGACGATTACCATTGACTCCCTCAATCAAAAAATATCTCTCGGTAAATTTCAGGTCAGCTTCTTTCAAGTTGAACACTCTATTATTGACGCGGTTGGGGTTATTATTCAGACGCCGCACGGGACAGTTATTCACCCGGGTGACTGGATGATAGAAGAAGCACCACTGGAAGGGCCAGTGGTTAGCTATGGGCACTTAGCACTGCTGCCTTCCCCTCGTATCTTGATGCTGGAAAGTTTAGGGATTGCCTATTCCAAAGAGCGCATTCCAGCCAAAGTCACCCAGGACAATCTGGAGAAGTTAATTAGCGGCGCGAGCGGCCGTGTGATTATCGGTACTTTTGCTTCTCAGCTGGAGCGCATTACCAAACTCCTGGCATACGCGGAAAAAATCGGTAAGAAAGTCGCTTTGGATGGCTATGGGATGAAACTCAATGTGCGCATCGCCCAAGAACTTGGCTATATTCCGGCCCACAAGAATACTTTGATCCCGATTGAAGATATTCATAAATATCCGGAAAATAAAATTTTAATCATCTGTACCGGCGCGCAGGGCGAGCCTAACGCTGTTTTCGCGAGAATCGTCAACGGCAATCACCGCTATGTGAATATCAAGAAATCCGATGTCGTAATTTTTTCTTCTTCAGTTATTCCGGGCAATGAAAGATCAATCCAGAAAGTTAAAGACCAGATCTATCGTTTAAGCGATAATGTCATCCATAGCAGTATTATGGATGTTCATTCCGGCGGTCACGCCAATGCCGAGGATATCAAAAAAATTCTCAAACAGATTAAGCCGGACTATTTCCTACCGGTTTACGCCAACCATTATATGCTGGTTGAGGCCAAGAAGCTGGCTCTGCGCGAAGGGTTTCGCGATGACCAGGTTCCGGTTTTAGACAACGGCCAGATTATTAAATTCCAAAAAGACCGTAAGCCTATAGTACTGAAAGAGAAAGCCAATACGGACTACGTCATGGTGGACGGGCTCGGTGTGGGAGACGTATCGGAAATTGTGCTGCGCGATCGCCGCATGATGGCCGATGACGGTATGATTGTTATTATTGCGACCATTGATTCTAAGACGGGGGGGATTATCGGCAATCCCGACATTATCTCTCGCGGCTTTGTCTACATGAAAGAGAATCGTGATTTGATTGAAAAGACCAGAATGAAGGTGAAAAACATAGTTAAGGATAAAAATCCGATGACTTCAACCGATGATGACTATATTAAGAATAAGATTAGAAATGATATCGGACAATTTTTATTCACTGCTACGAAACGACGCCCGATGGTCTTGCCAGTGATCATTAAGGTCTAAATAGTTATTAGTTAGCTAATATTAAATTAAAAAACTCCTAAATAATTAGGAGTTTTTTGTTGTGCGTAAGATGTGGATAAAAGTATTGACAAACGATAATTCTTATGATATATTTACAAGTCAGCAAAATGACAGTTTTAAAAAGACCGGTTTAAACGGGTCAGGCACGACAAGCATGGGGATTTTCTTCCTAGTTTTTTCTGGCTTCGGCTAGAAAGTGCCTAGAAGAGATTTTCTTGCCTACCCGTTTAAGTCGGTCTTTTTTTTATTCAAACATTCTTTCCTTCCCCACAATAACTGCGACTTTATCCTTCATGACGCCGATTTCGACTGGCGTCTCGATTTCCGCGACTCCATCGATGATTAATTTTTCCGACGGATTAGAAATTTTAAATCGGCTGGACGTCAGATAAGTCTCATCATTTTTTCTGGTTCGGATTAATATTTCTAACTTGCCGTCGTGCGGGTTAGACTTAATTGTTTCCTTATTGTCGCTGAGCAGATTAATTATTTTTATTTCTCCTCGTTCGGAGACTTGCAAAGTATAATTGTCTATTTCGAGCGTGGCGCCGGCGCTTTGGATCGTCGCTTGATTTAAAAAATAATATTTATCGGCCAGGCCAAGGTCGATTTTTTCAATCCGCCGCGCCAGGAGAATATTACAGGCTTCTTCAGAATTTTTAATGCCCAGAGAGCTAGCGATAGAGTTGTCATCGCCGATTGGGATAATTCCCAACAGGGTTTTTTTCTGGAAATCACTATATATTTCCGTATCAATAATCGCTCCGATAATTTTATTGACCGTCTGGTTGTTGCCGACGGCGATGATGGTTTTTGCCCCCAGTTTTATTTCATTTTGGATGGTTCCCTTGATATTTTTAATACCGCCCAAACGAATTATCTTTCCATTCAAACCTAAATCGGTCAGCCGGATCTCCATCCGGTTAATCATTTTATGGTATTTATTTTTATTTAAATAGTCGTCGTATATATAGACGTGCATAGAAAGTGTGTTATGACCCGGGTTTTTATTTACCCGACCCCTCTTCCCTTTCCTCTACTTTTATTTTTTCCGCACGTCGGTTTTCTTCGGCGAGCATTAGGAGCTGGCCGTTGATGGTGGCTCCTTTTTCAATGGAAATTTCGCCGTATTGTACATCGCCAAAAATTTTTGCGGTTCCGCCAATGGCCAAATAATTTTTTGCTTTGAGGTTCCCTCGCACTTCGCCATTGACAATGATGTCTTTTGATTCAACACTGGCGACGACCTTAGCGCGATCGCCGATAAAGATATTAGCATCAGTCTTCAAGGAACCCTCCAAAGTCCCCTCGATGATAATATCTCCTTGACCTTGAAAATTACCCTTAACTTTAATCGAGGCTCCAATAATAGTTTCAGCGTCTTTGAATTTTTCTAATTTGTTCTCTTTATTGAACATATATTTAAATTATTTAAAAAAGCGCATAAATAATTGATGATGCTTCTATTTTAAGCTAATATCAAAGCCTTGTCAAAGAGAATTATTGGTGATTTTTATTGAAAAATATTGAAATTTATTGTAGAATAAGTTCAGCAGTTATTTAGATCTCGCTCCGCCCGGGCCCCTATTGAGCGAGATTTTTTTGTCCCCATAGTTCAAAGGATAGAACAAGAATCTCCTAAGTTCTAAATCCAGGTTCAATTCCTGGTGGGGACACCTGATTTAGTTAAATTTGGCTAATATTAATAATAATTTTCATTATTGTTAATTAAGTTGACATAAAAGTATATTTATATCAATATTACTAAGCTTGACTTATCTATTGTTTCAGGTATCATATATTTATTGGTTTTAACTGGTTTTTGGTCATAAACCATTAATTGTTCCTCAAAGAACATATTTGGGCCATTAGCTCAGTTGGCTAGAGCGCTTCCATGGCATGGAAGAGGTCAAGGGTTCAAGTCCCTTATGGTCCACTTATAAAAAAGTCCGGCTTTATGATTAATCATAAGTCGGACTTTTTTTTATTGAACACCCTGTACTTAATGTACAGAAGCAGAAATAAGATAGCGGCTAAAGCAGTCGTCGCGCTGGACACGATTAAACCAAAATCTCTTATTCCATAACCATAGCCAAGCCAAATTAAGGAACTGACCAGGAAGGAAACAATGAACTTTGGTGAAACATTCTGGGTATCCTTGGTTCTCATAAATTCTCTTACCAATTTAAACATAACCAGAAAGGCCAGGGCAAGAATGGCAATTAAAGCCCATTCTTTATTAATAAACAATATTAACGGGACAGTCAGAATAAATATTGGAGAAAGACGAATCTCTTCTTTAAATGAGCCGTTTTCCCTTCTTTTAAACTTGATTAGCCCGATAATTATTGGAATATATAATAGTCCGACTAAGTTACTGACTATCAGGGCCCCGCTGCTGATCCGGAATCCATAAAGGAAATAACCTAAGAAATAAAAAAATTGAAAGGCAAAAAAGGTCAGTGGCAAGGATTTGCCAGACTGATTAGCCCATATTTTTTTATTCTGTTTCCAGATCCCCCAGCCTTGTATAA
>Ga0209538_1000581_pt1 | contig 20951 bp, 16 predicted proteins | sample BarGraNGADG00211_2_FD_184492 | JGI IMG/M metagenome (GOLD analysis project Ga0209538, IMG submission 184492) | Arctic peat soil microbial communities from Barrow, Alaska - Barrow Graham LP Ref core NGADG0004-211 (SPAdes) (version 2) | ecosystem: Environmental > Terrestrial > Soil > Wetlands >... | reverse complement strand
TTTTACACCGTAGTCAGCCAAATAGCGGAAATGAGTGCCTGCATTTAACCATACTTTAGTTCCATCCGGTAATGTAACCTGGCTTTTATTTCCTTGTGGAACATATACCTCATGAACAAAGTCGCTGTTTATTATCCGTTCAAAGTTTCGTGTTGCAATCCACCATGAAGCCAATGCTCCAATAGAAAAAAAGATTAAAAAAGATGCTGCAATCCTGGTGATTTTCCAATATATATTATGTCTTTTATCTCCTTGAATCAAATCAGGAAATGTCACCACATGGTTTTCATCTGAATCATCCAACTGCTCTAATATTTGATTCCACGCATTTTCCTTGTTGTGATCAAATTTTCTCTCAGTTTCCATAAGCTCGCTTAAATCAAGAACTCTTTTGATTTCTTCCAGCTGCTTTTTGTTTTCTTCTGACCATTCAAGCCATGCATATAATTCTTTACACGCTTCATCGGATATATTATCCGATAAATAGCTGTAAATCAATAAATCATAATACTCTTGTGTGTTATTAGGCTCAGTCATAAACAAAGTTATTAGTTATAAAGACGGGGATATTTAATTAATAGGGTGACAAGAAATTATAAATAATTTTTTAAATCCTTACGCAAACTATCCAAAGCTCTACAAATCTGAGTTTTAACTGTATTGACAGAGATGTTTAGTCTTTCAGATATCTCGTTATATGTAAGAAGATTGAATCGACTCATGCAGAAGATATTCCGACATTGTGGGGGAAGTTGATTAATTGCCTTCCAAACATCACTCTCAACTTCATCAAGAAAAAGTTTGTCAAGAATATAATCACCATCATCAACAATTAATTCTTTGATTTTATCAGATATTTCAACCTGTGTGTGAAGTCGGTTTAATTTGGTAGCTTCTAAGTAATCTATGCTTGAATTATGAACACACCGAAAAAGATATGGTTTCAATCCTTTTGTAATTTCAATTTGATCGCGCTGCTGCCAAAGTTTTAAAAAAGTATCTGATACTGTTTCCTTTGCAGTTTCTTCATCTTTTATTAACCTATAAGAATACGAGCACAAAGCTCCATAAAATTTATTAAATACAAATTCAAAAGCTTTTATATCATTTCCTTTTATCTTATCCCAAAGCTGAGTATCGATATGAGTCATTATTGAATAGAATTAGGCGTGTAAAGATATATAATTCTAAATACACGATATTATTTTTTCTCAACGATTCAGCGTAAAGATTTTTTTAAGGTCATTAGCAATAATGAAACCATTAAAGTCATAGCAGTAGCTGAGGGCAACAATTCATCACCAAAAATTTAGATTACCTTATTAATGTTTATTTACTTGAACCTCCTTTTGATTTGTATTGATTAACACCAGATTCGGGAATGGAGTATTTCCACAATGGTTTTCAAGCCGTGAGCTGTATCTTTATCCAGGCTGATATGGTATCATAATAGTTTCTTCAAACTGATAAATCATAAGATAAGCTATCATTTTCTTCCATACATTAAAAGGCCCAATCCTATTTACCGGTATTGTTGGAGGAATCAGGTGCTGTTATGATAAAGCGCTTAAACGGTGGATTATTTCGACCAAGGGTGACCAGTCGAAAGAGCTGATTTAAAACAACCCGGCTTTTGCAAGGCAACGGGAAAATATGAATGAGTTTAAAGTAAGCAGCTATTGGGACTCACAGCTCCAAAAGTTGCTCAGCAGTATCGATCATCTGTACAAAGGCTATTATTATCCGAAGATTGAAAACTGGGGAAAACTATCATTAAACATGATAATACGAACGAACATGGGTTTAGATCGTTGGAATCAAGCAAGGCTTCCAGGTTGTTAACGGCCATTAACTTCAATTTGTTTCATCAATTTGATGAAGTTTTTAGTCTCCCATATACGATCTTGTTTTCAGAGGATAAAAAAACAGTCACTTTGATGCTTTTGGGGCTCATTTCGCGTAAACATATTAACTGGTTTGAACGCTATGCATCTTACCGTATCACACTGGCTATTGCACAGTTGACAGATTGGGTGTGGGACAAGAAGAAAAGGATGTATAAACCTGTTATTGAGAATGCCCGGAATCTTTCAGAATCTGCATATTCGGAATGACAAACCCTAAGTACCGAGCCTGAAGATATCCTTCTGGAGGCATCTTTTGCGGATCCAGCTTTACAACTTCCCGGTACAACAGTTATGGTGGCAATGTGAATTGAGTTTGCTACATCCCGAGTTGCGCCAACCACAATAGGGACAATCGGGACAGGAACAATGAAAATTTTAGAGTGTTTTGTGTAAAAGATGTTGAAACTGGTTTTAATTATTGATGCAGGATGATTATTATCAGTGTTTCATAGAGACGCAAGATTTTGCGTCTCTACAGCATGAGGGAAAAGGGGTGCAAGAAAACACCTGTTTCAAGTCTTTAAAAGGGTGAAATAAATTTTAAATTGCATTACAACAATTTCTTATTGAAGCCTGGTAATAATAATAGTTAAAGATTGAACCCGGAAATATTTCCCCAACTGCTCTTATGTATTGAAAAAAGACCTATCATTGTATCCTTAAATTAAATCAAAATCAGATTGTTTAACTTAACAATCCATAAAAGTATGATGCAAATCTCTACAAATTGTATTCGTATATTCTATATTGTTAGTGATTTTTTATCGATAGGATGACAAGAAAACCTAACCAACTGTATGAACAAATATTGCTCGAAAAAGTGAGGGAAAGCGATCAGTCGTCCTTTTCTGTCATTTTTACAGGGTATTACAGCGATTTGGTTCAATTTGCAGGAACATTTATCACCGACCTTGATACTTGCGAGGATATCGTTCAGAATGCATTCATTGACTTTTGGGAAAACAGAGAGACTTTGATTATCCTCTCTTCGTTGAAATCGTATCTGCTGAAGATGATTCAGAACCGGTGTATCGATTGGTTGCGTCATTTGAAAATATGTGACCGGTATAATTCCTATGCCGACCATCATTTGCCCCTGATGGAAAACAATACCGAAAATTATATTCTTAGATCAGAGCTGGAAGCTAACCTTGAAAAAGCGTTCAGGCTGTTGCCTCCCAAAATTTCTTCGGCTTTCCGTATGAATCGTCAGGAGGGTTTAACCTATCACGAGATTGCCGAACGGGAGAATGTCTCCGTGCGCACCATAGAAGTGAGAATTGGTAAAGCGCTATGCTTGCTGAGGGAATACCTTAAGGATTACCTGATTACCATCCTGGTTTTGTGGAACTGGTTTATCCGGTAAGATGTGCAGGAAAAACAGATGGAATGTAAATATATACATCTCATATAATCAGTGATATACTGACAATTCCAGAAATTATTTCTTTAAAATTAAATAAAATCAACTTTGTTGATGTGGGATTCCTTTTGTAATACGTCTTTAACATGAAACAGGATTATATGAATGCACCGGAACACGACCAGATTAATGCCATACTAGTTACTTACCTTTCAGGAAAAGCTTCTGATGAGGAAATTTCCCATTTGGAGGACTGGATAAAACTGTCCTCACAAAACCGGGAGTATTATCTTCAGGTAAAAAATATATGGGAATCATCCGGCAATCAATTTAATCCGGTAGATATATCAACAGAACAAGCACTTAAAAATGTTTTTAGTCAGATAGAATTACCAAAGCCCGGTTTTTGGTATTATTGGCAAAAAGTGGCTGCTATCCTTGTCATTCCATTGATTGTAGGTGGTTTACTTTGGGGCAGGCTCCATGGTTCTGGCGATAAATCAGACTCAGTTGTAGTGTATAATGAAGTATTTGCAGCTTATGGCACCCGCTCTGCTTTGAAACTAGCTGATGGCTCGAGGGTTTGGCTTAATTCGGGAAGCCGTCTGACATATCCGGATAAATTCGTTAATCATAAACGAATAGTTAAACTTATAGGTGAAGCTTATTTTGAAGTACATTCAGATGTATCAAGACCTTTTATAGTTGAGGCGAAAACGGTTAGTGTAACCGCTACGGGTACAAAATTTAATGTAGATGCTTATCCTCAGGGGAATAAAATACAGGTTTCACTTGCATCCGGAAAAGTATCGGTAAAGAAATTAGGAGCTGAAAATAGTACAACTACTATTGCAGATTTGACTCCCAATCAAAACCTGATTTATGATTTGGTAACCGATCAGAAGGTGATTGAAAACGAGGATGTATATAAATATATCGCATGGAAAGATGGCAAACTGATTTTCCGAAACGAATCGCTGAGTCAGATTGCTAATAAAATAAGTCAGTTGTATAATGTGGATATCGAGTTGCAGGGTAAGAATCTGGATGGTTATAAATTCCGGGCTACTTTCCAGGAAGAGTCACTCGGAGAAATTTTGAAACTTTTGAAACTGTCTTCGCCAATCGATTATCGCGAAATAAAGAGAAGCCCTTTACCGGATGGCTCATTTCCTAAAAAGAAAATTATCATCTTTTCTACAAAACAAAAATAATGTAAACCAATAGAAGTTTAATCCTTTAAAATACAGCTGCCTATGTTGTGAAAAGAAACTTATATGAGAACATAAAAAAAAGGGAAAGTGTCCTCACACTTCCCCCTCAGAATTAGAGGTTAACAAAAATCCATTACGAATATAACAGAATTTTTATTTATTCACCATCTAACAATGCAAATGTATGGAAATAAATTTATTTCAAACTTGGTTGAAAGAACCAGATCTAAATTATCGCAAATTTTTTCTTAGTATGAAAATCACTATTTTGCTGTTATTAACCTGTGTGATGAACTCCATTGCGAATAACTCCTATTCGCAAACATCCAAGGTAACGCTAAATTTAAAGAATGCAAGGGTGGAGGAAGTATTAAACGAAATCGAAAAGAAAAGTGATTTTTACTTTCTCTTGAATCAGAAAAAGGTTGATATAAACCGACGTGTTAATATAGTTGTGGAGAACACTCCGATCAAAGATGTACTGTCGATTATTTTTAAAAATCAGGATATCAATTATACGGTGTATGATCGTCAGATTATTCTTACTACAAAAGAGAGTTCGATACTTGCAGAAATGCAACAAAAGCAATTAAAAGTTACCGGTAAAGTAACTGATGATAGTGGGCAACCAATGGCGGGAGTTACTGTTTCTGTTTCCGGAACTACAAGAGCCGTGATTACTGACGCGAATGGAGCATATTCACTTCCCCTGAATGCCAATGATAAGGTTATTTCATTTTCGTTTATCGGAATGAAAAAACAGGACGTAATATTAAATGGTCAATCAGTTATCAATGTATCACTTGAATCAGAAACAAAAACACTCGACGAAGTTGTAGTGGTGGGTTATGGTACTCAAAAGAAGGTAAATCTGACTGGAGCTGTTTCTGCGGTGAAAATTGATGAAAAGATTGCAAGTCGTGCATTAACGAATGTTTCATCTGGATTGTCGGGTTTGGTGGCCGGGCTTGCCGTAACCCAATCTACAGGTATGGCTGGTGGTGATGGAGCTTCTTTAATTATCCGTGGATTAGGAAGTCCAAACAACTCCAGTCCGCTTGTAGTAGTAGATGGTATGCCGGATGTGGATATTAATCGATTGAGTATGAATGATATAGAAAATGTGTCTGTGCTAAAAGATGCCTCTTCTGCGGCAATTTACGGATCGCGTGCTGCCAATGGTGTAATACTCATTACCACCAAACGTGGACAAACAGGTAAGACACAGCTCAATTTCACAAGTTCTTCCTCCTGGAGAAACTTTACCAACTACTACGAATACATGGCCGATTATCCGCGGATAATGGATCTCCACAACATGTCATTAATGAATGCTGGTAAATCGAATAGTTATAATAACGGATCAATCGCTCAGTGGATGTCCATGGAACAAATTGATCCTATCCGTTTTCCTAACACAAACTGGTGGGATGTACTTTTCAAAACTGGAAACATTCAGAACTATACTTTATCAGCCTCTGGGGGTACAGACAAAATGAATTTCTACCTCTCAGGTGGCTATATGCATGACAATGGAGTTTCAATCAACACGGATTATAGTCGCAAAAACTTCAGGGTTAACTTAGATTACAAAATACGTAACAACATTAAAATTGGTACAAACATTGATGGAGTCTGGACTGACCAAAAATACGGCAATCCTGATGGTGTTAATAACCAGGGTAAATCCAATGTACAATGGGATATCGTTAAAATTGTTCCCGGCGTAACTGTAATGGATCCCCAAGGGCGTTATGGTGGCAATATGGCTTACATGGAAAGCTCTGTATCCAAAAATATGTATGCTACCATTATGAGCATGAATAATTTAAATCAACAACAACAGTTTTCTGGTAATATTTTTGGCGAATGGGAAGCCGTCAAAGGCCTTACCTTCCGTGTCGACTATGGTTTAAACTTCCTTAATGAGTTTTATAAGAGCTATACTGTACCTTTTGTCCGATGGAACTTTCAAACCGAAAGCCCCGTTGATGTTATTACATCAAACGGTGGTATCACTAACCAGTATGATAATAGCTACAAAACACTTTTGCAGGGCAGGGCTACCTATACCAAAACTATTTTTGGAAATCATAACCTTACAGTAATGGCGGCATATAATGAAGAATACTGGTATGGACGTTGGCTGAATGGTTCAAGAACAGACCGAATTCAAAGCGACCTGAGTGAAATTAATGCTGCATCAAATACTATTCCCACTTCAAATGGTTCTTCTTATGCAGAAGGTTTGCGCTCTGAGATTATCCGTGTAAATTACAATATTAATGAAAAATATTTGTTTGAAGGCAATATGCGTGCAGACGCCTCTTCCAAGTTCTTGAGCGGTTATCAAGGGGGTATATTCCCATCTTTTTCTGTTGGATGGCGTTTATCACAGGAGAAATTCTTCGAGCCAATTCGCAAAATAATATCCAGTGCCAAGATTCGTGGTTCATGGGGGTTGCTTGGTAACAACTCCGGTGTAGGTCGTTACGACCAACGCGATACTTACCCTTTAACCAACTATTCATTCGGGCAAATATCAGCAAATGGTACAAGTGCAAATAAGATGATTAACCCTGATTTTACATGGGAAAAAACACGTGTATCCAACATGGGCTTGGATCTGACCTTCTTTGATAAAATTACAGCTGAGATTGATATATATGACCGGTTAACTACAGATATCATCCGTGGTTCAGAACTTTCTAGCCTATTATCTTCAGCTTATGTTGCACCGAATACCAATATTGGTGCATTACAAAACAGGGGAATCGAGCTTAACCTTGGCTGGCATGGCAAAATCGGTACTTTTGAATATGGTGCTCGCTTAAACTATGCCTATAATAAAAATAAGCTTCTTTCATGGAACCAACGTTTGGGTTATGGTATACCATTCCTTAACTATCCATATTCGTTTACAAGAACTTATATTGCTACCGGAATAGCCCAAACCTGGCAGGATATAGCAGACGCACCTTACCAGGGTAATGACTTTTATGCCCCGGGTGATATTTTATACAAAGACGTAAACGGCGATGGACAAATCACTTCCGATGATATGGTGGCCTTGCGCAACTCACCCCAAAGTTTCTTCAATAGCCAATACAGTTTAAGCTTAGACTCACGATGGAAAAATTTCGACATAAACCTCATTTTCCAGGCTTCTGCAGGAAGCAAAGATTTTTGGCAAGATTACTATAATCTGGTTTATCCTAACAGTAGTGTATATGCATTTAACACCCTCCATATTGACAACTGGAATCTTGATAACCGCAATTCTTCGCTTTCTCGCCTGGTGATCGGAACGGGAGGTAATAACAACCGTCAATCTACATACTGGCTGTATAAAAGAGATTATATCAGACTGAAAAATATCCAAATTGGATACAATGTACCCAAATCCTTATTAAGCAGAGTAAAACTTTCTGATTTGCGTATTTATTTTACAGGAGAAAATCTCTTTACTATCACTAAGTGGCCGGGCATTGATCCAGAAAAACCTGGTGGTGACGGTCTGAATTCAAATCCATATCCGTTAATCAAGTCATTCTCATTCGGTGTTAACGTTACTCTGTAGCATATACCTAAATCCACTGACTATATTATGTTTAATTAAATAATGTCACACATGAAAAGATTAGTTGTATTACTTATAATAGGGTTTTTCTCGCTTAGCAGTTGTGTAAAAAATTTACTCGAACAATTACCTACAGATGCCATCTCATCAGTGCAATTCTGGAAAACAACAAATGATGCTGGCAAGTCAGTAGCGGGAGTATACGCTGCTATGCGGGATTATTTTGGATCGGATTACGCGCATGACTCCAATGTTGATATCTGTTTCGGAAATGCTAAAGGTAATGAGACAGGTTCACCTGATGGATTTCGCAGCGCATGGGACGGGTGTTACAAGATTGTTAACAGAGCTAACGTAACCTTGGTTGGCATCAACAATATGCTGTTAACAACAAAAGATGATAAAAACAAAGCTCTACTTGTGCGTTTCCAAGCCGAAACCCGTTTTCTCAGGGCGATAGCATATTTCCGTTTAGTTGACTTTTTTGGAGCTGTGCCGTATCTGTATAAACCTATTTATCAGGCTGAAGCTATTCATCTTAGCCGCACCCCTGTTACTCAGGTGAGGGATAGTATTATGGCAGACCTCGATTTTGCTATTAATGCACTGCCTGTAAAATATGCTACCAGCGACTATGGGCATGCTACCAAGTGGGCTGCTCTTTCGTACAGAGCTAAATTTAATCTTTATTGGGCCTGTTGGTTGAAAAATACACGCCCCGAATGGAAAGGGATCAATGAACAGGCAGTTACTTATTTTACTAAGGCACGTGATGACTTCAAAAACATCATGGATCAGGGGGGGTATTCATTATTTAAAAATGCTGACCCGGGAACTTACAATGATCCAAATTATCGTCAACTATTTAGTGTAGAGAATGAAATGTGCGAAGAAATTATATTTTCCGCACAATTTACCGGCCCTAACGTGGGGTTAGGCAGCGATATGAAATCAGTATTTTCTTCCCGGCAAGGGGGGAACAATGGTGGTAATCAGCCGACCATTAAACTTATGAACCTCTATCTTATGCTTGACGGATCAAAAGCGTCGCCACTCATTGCATCAAAAAATACCACTTTAATCAATAGTACCACCAACCCTAATTCTTGCAAAAACCGTGATTGGCGAATGCGTGCCACTATACTATGGGATGGAGAAAAAGTATTGATGCAAAATTCCACTGGGACCACTTTTGCCAAAGATAGTGCGACCTTTTTGTGGGGTAACAAAGGAGCAGGAAGCTTGGATGATCCCCACTACGATTATTTTGCTATGTTAACGGGTTATGCTTTTCGCAAATGGATGCCTACTTACCTGGGATATGACCGATATGATTGTCCGCAGGATTTTTATTTAGTGCGCTATGCTGATATCCTTTTAATGTATTGCGAAGCTGTGAATGAAATAAATAACGGGCCGACTACCGAGTTGCAAAGTATCATCAATCTGATTCGTAAACGAGGTAATATAGCTGCATCTACGACTATTTATACTCTGAGCTATCAAAAGTTTTTTGAATTATTGATGGACGAAAGAGCCGTTGAGTTTGTAGCAGAGGGTCAGCGTTTCTTTGATATTCGTCGATGGAGATTAGCTGAAAAAATATGGAATAACGGTGCAGGATATATTTTAACCGATACTTGGAACGTCAAGGTACAGGAGGAATATGTAAATGTACAACCTTTACAATTTCAGCGTTTCTATATCATGCAAATTCCTCCTTCAGAAATTATCATGAATAAGAATATGACTCAAAATACTCCATGGCTATGATCAATTAAACAAAAGAGCTATGAAACATTATAAGTTACCGTTTACAAGCCAGAATTAACTTAGTAAAAGATATCTAAAACACTGCTAAAAATAACCAGCTTACGATTGCTTCATAGTCATTAAAACTTTGCGTCGCACTCTTGTGTGTCGATATAAAACAATATAAAAAGCGAAATATTAATTTATGTTCAAATGAAAAAAATATTATTAATCTCTTGCTCGGTAATTCTATTATGTCTGTATAGCTGTTCGGACAAAGGATCAGAATTGCAGGTTACTGACAATACCGTGTGTTATATATCCCGCTTCAATTTACGGGGATCAGACAATAATGTATTGACCAGTGTGACTATCGGAAATGGAATAGATACCGTTGCACTGACAATTAATGCAACAGTAATATACGGTACAGATTTAACTAAACTTAAACCAGACTGTTCTCTTTCGACTGAAAGCATACTTGTGCCCGAAAATGGCTCCCCTAATATGGGTACATGGGTAGATTTTTCAAAAGCACCCTACAAGTACACTGTAATATCAGGTAATCGAAAAGTTAAAAAGACCTATACCGTAAACGTTACAGCACAACAATAAATGAATTATTATGAAACGGAATATTACGATTAAATATCTGGCAGTATTTGGAATATTGCTAGCATTAGTTACCTTCAGTTCGTGTAAAAAGAATCAAGATGATTATGAACTCATCAAATACCTGAAAAACACTTACGGAACGAACATTGTGGGTCAGCAAATTGATTTTCGGTTTGCTATTGCATCTAATGATAATAGTTCACTGAAAAACTTTGAAATTGCAGCTACTTACGCCGGAGAAACTGGAACAATAGCTGATACGAAATGTTACTGGACATTGCTTGATGGTAAAACATATAATAAGGAGATGCTTACCGGTATATCAACCAATGGAAAAATAACTTCCGGATCAATTATCGATGACATAGAATGGGAAACCGGTAAAGTTTCAGGGTATTCTTCAAAAGCCGTTACAATAATGTATTCATACATCATACCTGAAGAAGCCCGGGGAAAAAAGTTGCAATTCAATGTGAAATATACTACAGAAAATGGCTCTGTTCAATCCTACTCTACTTTCGAATATAATGTAGAGAATATGGATATAGCAAAAGATATTGTATTAAGCGACCCTGGAAATAATAGCAGTAAACGCTACTTCTCTATATCCGATCTAAAGGCATATTCAAAAGACGAAGTAGAGACCCAGAATAAATCAGCAAATATCGACTTTGTTTACCGTTACAATACTAATGCCATTATCACTCCCGGAGGAAACTCGATTACGATAAGCAATTGCATTGCGGCCCCATCGCAAAACATTTATCTGAATACTGATTATGTGCCAGCTAATTGGACTAAAAATGCTACCTTATTAGAAAGTCGTAAATGGGATGATATGCAACTCAAAGGAAATACTCCAAACAGTTATGTGACCGATATGGATCTTCAAAATGTCACATTTAATGGTACTAATTTGGGCCTTTATGGTCTAAAGAAAGATTTTGGAATTATTCTACAAACTCAGGATCGTAAATACCGGGCCTATATCTATCTTAAGGTCATAGGTACTGGGACCATTACTATTGGTGTAAAACGTTTAAAAATTATGTAGTAATCAAGACTGTTTTTTTATACCATGAAAAAGATAATCACACTCATTATATTATTGATTCTTGTTTTTGGGGTTTTGCGAGCACAACCAACGAAGAGGATCGAACCTTTTTTGGCATTGCAATTCAATGTAGGTACTACATTAGGGCAGATGCGTTCTGTACCTGTTAAGATTGACGGCGTGCGACACCTGTTGCTCATCTACTCAGAAGAGGAAAACGATGATCCTTTTGAAGGTAACTTTTTCTTTCCAAAAAATACTATCAAGTTAGCGCTTTATGATTTAAAAGGTAATCTCAAATGGAAAAAAGAACTGCCCAACGTTATACCCGGCACTTGGTTTTGTCCGGTATTGCCATTTGATCTCGATAATGACGGCACGGATGAAATATTTTATGTAAACACACTTGATGAACGAAGGCCCTTTAACTATGATGGATATGTAATGCAACGCTTGAATTCAAAAACCGGCGAAGTAACTGGACAGTTGAACTGGTCTTCTCCTGTCCACAATCAGGCTAATAGTTATAAATGGCGTTTCTTTATCGTTGGAGGATATGTAAAAAAGACTCCGGTGCTTCTTACAATACAAGGAACTTATCGGGAAATGCACTTGCAAGCATGGAATCAGGATCTAAGTTCACGTTGGAAAAAAATATACCCTGATAATTTTGATGGTCCAAGAGGAAGTCACACTACACCTATTGTTGATACTAATAATGACAGTATTGAGGAAGTTCTCATTGGTGAACGTTGCGTGGATTTTGACACTGGTAAAGAGCTATTTATTTGTGATGGGAAAAACTGGAATGACCATTCCGATGTCGTTCAACCTGTATGGAATAAAAAAGATAATAAATGGTATTACTGGACCTGTCGTGAGAAAGGTGAAGAGAAGTCTCGTCCAAGAGCTGTGTTATTTGACGAGAAAGGTCTCCCAGTATGGGCTATACAAGAGACCAAAGGTCATTTTCACCGCGGTTGGGTAGCAAACATTGGAAAAAATGGCGAAAAGCTTGCCATGGCTGCTCGTTATGCTATCGATAAGGATAATCCTAAAACGATAGTCAGTAATAATAAAAAATTTGAATACTGGGTATTTGACGCTTTTACTGGTAAAGAAGTTTCGGTGCCTTTTAACCCTCTGGGATTTCCTTTGGATTTCAATGGTGATGGTGTTCATGAAATACTGGTGGGTTCAGATATTATTGATAATACTGGTAAAAAGTGGGGAAGTATTGGCAAGGATGCAAAAGTTATTACAATAAATAAACTTACTAACCTGCCAGGTGAACAGATATTTGCTTATTACCCCGACGGAACTGTGAAGCTTTGGGCCGACAAAAATGGTCATGAAACTGCCGAAACACAAAGAGCCTTTAACTCACGGTATTATCAACGCAATATTCAAATGACTGGCGTTGGATACATGTATCGGTTTCTACTTACGAATTTCTAATCATTAAATTAAAACATTAAAACATGAAAAACATATTAAGAAATACACTTCTACTTTTAGTTGTTTTGATATGTAATGTATCCATGTCTAAGACTTTTGATGAATTTGAGGGTTTTGTTTCTATTAAAGGTGCTCAGTATGAATGGGAGAATAATATTATTAACGTAGGCGATTTTGAAATATCTGACCATACTGTAACAAACCTGGAGTACAAAGCTTTTGTGGATGCCACCAAATATCCTGCGCCTCTTTATTGGGGAAAAGGTTTAATACCAAAAGGGAAAGATGATTATCCGGTTATTTTCGTCAATCGTGATGATATTGAAGCATACACACGGTGGTTAACAAAAACAACAGGTATAGTATACCGATTGCCCACTACATACGAGTTTATCTGGGCCGCTATCGGGGGAAGAAAAGACGGAAAGTTTTTCTGGGGAAATGATGAGAGCTTAATCAGACTCGAAAATATTAATTACGCTAATGAGGGTAACCGTCGATTCGATCAGTGGGAAAAATATTTAAAACCTGCCCGTTGGGGGATGAAGAATGGTTATGGTTTATATAATATGGCAGGCAATGTCTGGCAAATAATAGAAGAGAACCCTGATCCGTCAACTGTAGGATATAAATTTCGTATAGAGAGTCTGGTATCCAATAATAGAACAATAATGGGTGGTAGTTGGGCCAGAAGTAAGGAATATCTTTTATTGGGAAAAACGTATGGACAATCACCTGATATTCGACATCCGGATCTTGGGTTTCGTTTAGTAAGGGAACCAAAGGGTGAGCAATGGGCTGTTGTTTCAAGAAAACTTTGCGCGGTTACAGGAGAAAATAAAAAAGTTGTTTTGAGCTGGGCTGCTCTTAAGTCCGATAAGAAAAATACAACATTTAATGTGTATCGGGTGGCTGGTAACAATAGAGATCAGGGTGGGGTTAAAATAAATACAACACCTGTTCCATATACCTCCTTTGAAGATATATCTGAACTTAAAGAGGGTAACAGGTATCAGTATCGGGTAATAGCAATTAATGAAAACAGTAAAGAAGGAAACCCTTCAGAATGGACGGGTGTCACCGTATCTGGTAAAATTAATCCGGTTATAGTAACCTTCAAACCTGTTATTGAAAAAGGTGGAAAAGGAGGAGGAATGACACCCATATTCGGAGATATCGAGGGATGGGGTAAACAAGGATGCGTAATTCGTTTAGATAATGGAAATACCGAGACCTCACAAGACCCGGGAATTCCTGTTCAGATAGAAGCCTTCTCCTCTACAGGTAAATCATTGTGGCGAAAAGATATAGCACATCATGGAAATATCTTTGGCAGTGCTAATAATGCCCCGTTTAATGTGTGGGATATGGATGGAGACGATAAAGCAGAAGTGATAACCTTGTTACAAATTGGTGAACAGAATTATGTCGCTATTCTTGACGGCATGTCTGGGAGGGTTTTGTACAAATCACCATGGACAAAAATGGCAACCGATATTTCCAGATCATCAACACGGACTCAAATGAGTATTGCATACTTAGATGGAAAGCATCCTTCTGTTATAACTCAAACTGGCATTTATGAAAATGAAATTATTACGGCATATGATAATAAACTTAATAAACTCTGGGACTATAAAAGTTTTAAGGAAACAAATGGTAGCGGAGGCCATAAAATTGAAATAGCTGATGTTGACGGTGATGGAAAACAGGAAATAATATATGGAACTACCTGTTTGAATGCAAACGGAACGTTACGTTGGTCAATATACCGTCAGCATCCCGATATAGTTTCTATTCATGATTATATTCCCAGTCGCCCTGGTTTGGAAATTTTGTATATTGTAGAATCTTCGGTACATGCTGGAATTTACATGGTAGATGCGAATACGGGTGAGGTGATCTGGAAGAATAACAGGGAAGATGATCCCCTATGGTCACATGGACATAGTGGTTGGACTTCGGATATATGGGCCGGTTCTCCCGGTATCGAATGCGTTACCAATAGGATGGGACATGATGATAAGAATTATTTGCTTTTTTCGGCCAACGGGAAAAAGATTATGGAAAACTTTCCTGCCGGTTATATTCCCATTGAATGGGATGGTGATGTCACACGTGAATTAATTAGTGAAGACGGAAAAACAATAGGTAAGTTCAATGGAAAGGAGATAATAATGCTCAAAGGAGTTGTACCCAATCCTATTCCTAACACGGATATGATTTTTACGGCCGATTTATTTGGCGACTTTAGGACAGAATTGATTCTCATGGGAACAGATACCGATGGTCGTAAAATGGTAATGGTAGTTACTGACACAGAACCAATTAAAAAATCGTATATAGCTCCATCAGAAAGTCTTGATTACAGATTCTGGCTTGCCAGAAATAAAGGCGGAGGTTACGGGTCGATTTATGAACCTGAGTATGTTGAACCGGGAACAATGAAATAATTATATTACAGTACTTATCAAAAATCAATGTATGGGTTAAAAAAGAGGTTGCTCCAAAAAAAGTACCCATTATTCTGAAACGGCATATTGAGTGTCATGGAATACGATATATACGACAATAAATTCATAATGAATCATTTGTCTGATTTTTGGAGCAACCTCATCCGCGTATACAGCACTAGCATGCATATGCCAAAATATTTTAGCTTAAACATTCAATAAAGTAATCTATTAAAGATTTCGTGTATTTAATAATGAAAAAATAATATGAAAAAAATACTTTTGATTGTATTATCATCTTTTATTATAATTTCACTCTGCAATGCTCAGGTGACTGATAAAAAGCCACTTGAGATAGCTCGGATGGTGGCTGATAATATTGTGGATAATACAATATTCTCTTATCAATATGTAGTTCAGCCTATCTACTCTGATGCCGAGATTATTGATTTTGGTAATACCTATGGTACGGTATCGCCCGCTGTAGCTTATGCAATTTCAACTATATATAGCGATGTAGAACAGAAGGAAACTATAGAGGTTGGGCATACCGATGGCTTGAAAATATGGGTGAATGACAAACTAGTATATAACAAGTTGGGAAATAGAAAATTAAATATTGTAGTAGATGAGAAAACATATTCTCTTCCGGAAAAATTTGAGGTCTCGTTGAATAAAGGCGAAAACAATATTCTAATCAAATCAGAATGCAGTGGTGGTACTGAATCATGGCAGGTAGTACTGCAAAGTCCGAATATGGGGAGCTATGCAGTTAAAAATAAGAAGATAATCTGTTCCCTGAAAAAGTATGCTCCTGCTGTTACGCTTACTAATTGGCTAGTGTTGGGACCTTTTGAAAACTCTGTTTTAGAGGGCAACTTGCAAGGAATGAATACTGTATATGAACCCGAAAAGGAATTAAAGCTTTTTAACTTATACAAATCGGGTAATAAAACATTTACCTGGAATATTTCCCACATTAATATTATTGCAGAAAATCCTGACGCAGGTAAGTTATACAATTGGAGTTATCATGTTGGCGGAGTTGTGTGGGGTTTACAAAGACTATCTCAGATAACAAAGATTCAGAAATATAATGATTATGCCGCCAGATGGTGCGAATATATGCTTTCTACCATTCCTCTGGTAGAATATCAAACTAAAACACTTCTTGCAGTCCGCTCTCTTAATTGGGGTATTGCCGGACGCCCTATGCTGGATTATACTACTGCACCTTCATTACCTTTTATAACCAGGTTGGTTTATGAAAAAGAATTCGATAAAAGAGTTGAGTACAAGCAGTATGCAGAAAAAATTATGTATTATATTATGAATGAACAGTTCAGACTACCTGATGGAGTGTTGGCCCGAAAATATACTGCCTCTCCATCTGTTTGGGTCGATGACATGTTCATGGGTCTTCCTTATATGTTATTTTCTGCAGAATATGTAAATAACCCTGCTGTCAAACAAAAAATATACGATGACGTGTCCAACCAAGTAATCCAATTCAATAAATATCTTTATGATAAAGATATAATGTTATATCATCAGGCTGCATATGCTAATAAACCAGAAGTAAAAATCCCTTATTGGTCCAGAGGAAATGGATGGGCAATATGGGCGGTATCAGAAGTGTTGTTACATTTACCAAAGAATCATAAGAATTATTCTACTATTTTAGCATTATATCGAGATCATGTTTCGGGCCTGGCTAAAGTTCAAGACAGGGATGGCTATTGGAGAAATATATTGAACATACCAGAAACTGTTCGCGAATCCTCTGGCACTGCTATATTTACAATGGCTATTGCACGAGGAATTAATCAGGGATGGATAGATAAGAAAAAATATGCGCATGTAGTTGAAAACGGTTGGAAAGCTTTGACATCATTTATCGATGCTAAGGGAAATCTAAGTGGGGTAAAAGGAGGAACAAATTTTAGTCCCGATCCGGAGGACTATGCAAAGACTCCAATTATTAAAAATGATACACATGGTATATTACCTTTACTTTTTGCTTGCTTCGAAATGGATCAGTATTACCGTCAGAGATTCTGATAATTATGTGTATACAAGATGTTTTGCTTCCATAGCAGGATGAAAAAAATTCAGTTAGGAAACCGATAAAAATACAAAATTGATATGCTTTATGAAATTCTGAAATACAAAATCGTTAAATAATAAGGTTTTGTTGCGTAACATTGTAGCTTTTCATATCTACGGAATAACCAATTGATTTAATCATGAAGAAGCAAAGTCTGGTAGCGTTTTTTTTAACGCTCAGTGAAACAGATAAAAGAGAACTTTTACGACTTTTAAAATCACAAGAAGTTCCGAATGTAGTTCTTAAAAGTATTCTGCAAGAAGTTTCAAAAGATTCTGCAAGAACCTGTCCAAAATGCCAAATTTAAAGCATCATTGAGCATGGTCAATACCGCAATCGTAAACGATATATGTGCAAAGAATGCCGTAACACATTCAATGAATCGAATGGTATCGCAATGGCCAGGTTAAAAAAGTCTGAAAAGTTTCAATAGTTTGTGAAATTATTAATAGATACTCTTTCAATTCATAAAGTAGCTAAAAAGCTAGGGATCTCAACGCATACAGCTTTTGATTGGTGTCACAAGGTTTTATCCGGATTAACTACAATTATTTCGACCAAAATAGAAGGTCTGGTTGAGTGTGATGATAAACAGATGAGCATAGCCAAAAAGGCGATAAACATCTAAACCGGCCACCCTATAAATGTCCAGAAAGACTAAGCGAGGATTAAGCAATGTAATAGACTTCCTAGGTTCACTCCTACGTTTATACTTATCCTGTGATTAGTACGAGCTCATCAAGCTGGTTTATCTTGCAATCAAAGTTTCTAGTGAGGACGTCTTAAAACCTGCGGAAAGTTTAACTCCAAATTGTTTAAGGTTTCTTTATAAAGAATAAAGCATTACAGCCTGATGGGTACTTTTAATTGGCACTCTTCTTAGGTATTTCTAATAATTGTAGAGTGTGTGGATAACTGTCAGTTCATTGATTTTAGAATCATCAATTGCGATCATACAGTCTCCCGTGAATAAATAAGTAAGTAAAATGCAAAATAAGTTTGCTCGCTTCAACTTGGACACTGTAATACAACTCTAATGCATGCTTAACCCACATTGTAGCCTAGAGTGCCTAGATGTGTTAAATTTCAACTAAATAAGGCTATTTTAGAAGTATTTTTCCATGTGTAATATAACAACTACCTGATAATGAGCATGTCGTTTTAAAATAGTTTTGAAAAGTGAGTTTGTGTGGACTGCCATCCATTTGGAATTCAGACAATTAGGGTTGTATATTTGCAACATGTATTTCAAGACAATCAGAAAATATTGCAAAGCAGAAAACACGACCCATATTTATTTTCGGTTGTGTGAAAGTTATCGTGATGCAAATGGCATTCCCCGTCAACGTATGGTTATGGGGTTTGGCAGGTTACTTGAGTTGCAGGATATAGATCAGAGAATACTTTTTTTAGAGCGACTGAACGAATTAATAAAAGGTACACCAACACTGTTTAATTCATGTAAAGATGAAACAGTAGAGCAGTTGGCACAACATTACTACCGAGAACTAAAAACAAAAAAGAAGATCGACAGAGTTTCTGAAAAGCCTGCATATTTTGACCTCGTTAACCTGAAGACATTAAAGAACAAGAACATACGTGAAGTGGGTGCAGAATCATTATGCTTTCAGGCATTCCATCAGTAAAAGATAGATAGCTATCTCAGAGGCCGGGGCTGGAACGAGCAGCAGATTAATCTGGCATCAACTCATCTGATCAGTCGTGCCGTTTACCCTGCATCAGAATACAAGACGGTATCCTGGATCAAAGAAAACTCGGCAATTTGCGAATTGGCAGGTTATGACAAAGAACAAGTAACCAAGGACAAACTCTACGGGATTTCCAAACAATTATACCGGGAAAAAGAAGGACTTGAGAATTACCTGTCAAAATGCACGAATGAACTGTTTAACCTGGAAGACAAAATCATTTTGTACGACCTGACAAACACCTATTTTGAGGGTCGGATGATAGATAGTAAGTTTGCAAAATTCGGTCGGAGCAAAGAAAAGCGCACTGATGCAAAGTTGATTGTTTTAGCGGTCATTGTCAACACTGAAGGTTTTTTGAAATATTCTGACATCTTTGAAGGCAACACATCCGATTGTGCCACATTACAAACAGTAATTACAAAGCTCAACAAAAACCGGGTTATACAAGCCAAAAGCCCATCATTGTAATGGACGCGGGGATAGCAACAGAAGCGAACATTCAATTTCTAAAGAAAGAGGGATACGATTATTTGTGTGTATCCCGCTCCAACATCAAGAATTATCAGGCAGACACCACTAGCAAGCCGGTACAAATTTATGACAAGAAAAAACAACCCATCGAGTTACTCAAAGTCCGGGTAGCAAATGATACAGACAATTACCTTTGGGTTAGAAGCCAGGCTAAAGCGGTGAAAGAAAACAGCATGAATGATCAATTCTCACAACGCTTTGAGGAAGGTCTTCAGGCTATTCAGAACGGTATTGTCAGTAAGGGTGGTATCAAGAGAAAGGATAAAGGATGGGAACGCATTGGACGGTTAAAAGAAAAATACGCCTCCACCCACCAATATTACGAGATTACAGTTTTAGGCACGAAAAGCAGTATGATTGCCACCGGACTGGTTTTCCAGAGAAAGGGTGAGTTGACAGGGAATGAGACAGCAGGCATCTACTTTCTGCACACATCGTTGGATAGCAAAGAAGAACAAACACTTTGGACCATCTATAATGCTATAAGAGAAATCGAATATACATTTAGAGTACTGAAAAGTGACTTGGATCTTCGTCCTATCTTCCACAAAACAGATGATGCCTCGATGGCTCATCTGCATCTGGGTTTGCTTGCTTATTGGATTGTATCCACCATACGATATCAATTAAAACTACAAGGCATCGATCACGATTGGAGCGAGATAGTTCGCATAATGAACTCGCAAAAAAGTGTAACAACAACAGTGGAAAACGACAAGGGCGAAACAATACAAATCAGACAATGTAGTGAACCCTCAGAGAAAGTCATACAAATATGCTACGCATTAAAATACTCTTCAATTCCTTTCACTAGAAAAAAATCCGTGTGGCACACTGATGGAAATTTAAAAAATCCTAAATCAGATTATCAATCTGTTATGGATGGATAGCTGCAATCTGGGTTAATCACGCCAATTAGGCAAATGTTTAGTTTTTCATACTTTACGTAGCTTTACTCATTATTAGATACCTGTAATAAGTAGCCTTACTTATCCCAAGACTTTTGTAAATATCTGCCGGCTTCATCTCTCCTTTTTGGGAAAGGTTTTTGGCCAGGGTTACTTTTACTATGTTGTCCTTACTAAGACCACGGACTCTCCCTCCTCCGGGGTTGCGTTCTTTCATTGCTGCAATACCTGCTCGGGTGCGTTCACTGATCAATTCTCTTTCGAATTCGGCAAAGGAGGCGAACATATTAAAGATTA
>Ga0209538_1000579_pt1 | contig 21027 bp, 24 predicted proteins | sample BarGraNGADG00211_2_FD_184492 | JGI IMG/M metagenome (GOLD analysis project Ga0209538, IMG submission 184492) | Arctic peat soil microbial communities from Barrow, Alaska - Barrow Graham LP Ref core NGADG0004-211 (SPAdes) (version 2) | ecosystem: Environmental > Terrestrial > Soil > Wetlands >... | reverse complement strand
CGCCTCCGCGGGCGTCGCGACCAGCGCCCTCGGCTACACCCGCCCCGAGGACGTGCTGCGTGACGCCGACATCGCGATGTACCGGGCCAAGTCCCGCGCGCACGGCTCGTGCACCGTCTTCGACCCATCGATGCACCGGATGGTGATGGACCGGCTGCGCACCGAGTCCGACCTGCGCCGGGCCATCGAGGCCGGCGAGCTGAGGCTGCGGTACCAGCCCATCGTCCGCCTCGACACCGAGGAGATCGTTGCGCTCGAGGCTCTGGTCCGTTGGCCGCACGCTGACGGCCGGGAGTCCCAGCCCGGCGAGTTCCTGCCGATCGCCGAGGAGTCCGGCCTGATCGTGCCGATGGGCCGCTCCCTGATCACCCAGGCCGGCGCCCAGATCCGTGACTGGCGGGCCAACGGGATCCTGCCCGCGGTGATCCCGGTCAGCCTGAACGTCTCCCACCGCGAGTTCTGGCAGGCGGACCTGCTCGGGCTCCTCGAGCGGACCCTCGAGGCCTGCGAGCTGGGCCCAGAGTGGCTCACGATCGAGATCACCGAAGGCGTCCTGATGGACAACGTCAACGCGGCGCGCGTGCGGTTGGAGGAGCTGCACGCGATGGGGGTCCGGGTGCACGTCGACGACTTCGGGACCGGCTACTCCTCGCTGGAGGCGCTGCACCGCTTCCCCATCGACGCGCTCAAGATCGACCGCAGCTTCGTTGCCCGTCTGGAGACCGACCCGCGGAGCCGGGAGCTGGTGAGCACCATCATCATGATGGCGCACGGGCTGGAGATCGACGTGATCGCGGAGGGCATCGAGACCCGGGAGCAGCAGCGGATGCTGATGGACCTCGGCTGCCAGCGCGCGCAGGGATACCTCTTCGCGCGGCCGCTGACGCCGGGCCAGCTCGCGGAGTTCGTCCCGCTGCACCTGGGGACCCCGCCGTCCGTCGAGGTGTCGCCCGGGTAGTCATGCCTGCCTGGTCGGCCAGCCCTCCGGCGGCGCCCAGCTCACCGGTCGACCCGGGCACCTCCGCCCGCGGCGAGCTTGAGCACCTCGGCCCTGGTCGCCATCGTGGTGTCCCCGGGGGTAGTCATCGCCAGTGCTCCGTGGGCGGCGCCGTACTCCACGGCGACCTGCAGGGACTGGCCGTCGATCAGGCCGTAGATCAGGCCGGAGGCGAAGGAGTCGCCGCCGCCGACCCGGTCCAGGATCTCCAGCCGCTCGCGGTGCGCGGCCTGCACGACGCCGGTGGACCGGGACCAGGCCAGGGCGCCCCAGTCGTTGACGGTGGCGCTGCGCACAGTCCGCAGCGTGGTGGCGATCACCGCGAAGTTCGGGTGGGCGACCGCAACCTGGTCGATCATCGCGGCAAAGGCGTCCACCGGCAGCGCGGAGAGGCGCTCGTCCACCCCCTCCACAACGAAGCCGAGGGCGGCCGTGAAGTCCTCCTCGTTGCCCACCATCACGTCAACGTAGGGAGCGATCGCCCGGTTGACCTCCTGGGCTCTCGCCTGGCCGCCGATGGCCTGCCACAGGCTGGGCCGGTAGTTGAGGTCGTAGGAGACCACAGTGCCGTGCCGGCGGGCGGCGGTGACCGCCTCGAGCACCACCTGTGCAGCCGTCTCGCTGAGGGCGGCGAAGATCCCCCCCGTGTGCAGCCAGCGCACCCCGAGGTCCCCGAACAGGTGATCCCAGTCCACGTCGCCGGGCGCCAGATGGGATGCAGCGGTGTGCCCACGGTCGGACACCCCGACCGCACCCCGCACGCCGAATCCCCGCTCGGTGAAGTTCAGGCCGTTGCGCGCATCCCGCCCGACGCCGTCGTGGGGCACCCAACGGATGAGCTCGGTGCCCACACCGCCGGTCAGGATCAGGTCCTCGACCAGGCGCCCCACCTCGTTGTCCACGAGAGCGGTGACCACGGCAGTGCGCAGGCCGAACGCCCGGCGAAGACCACGGGTCACGTTGTACTCCCCGCCGCCCTCCCACGCGCGGAAGGACCGGGCGGTGCGGATCCGCCCCTCCCCGGGGTCCAGGCGCAGCATCACCTCACCCAGGGACACGGCGTCGTACCGGCACGCGGAGGCGGGTCGGATGGCGAGCGCGGCCGCAGGGGACATGGGATCGGTCATCGTGCTTCCTCCGGCTCGGACGACGACGCCGCGGCCAGGGCGACCGCCTCGGCCGTCAGCCGTCGGACCTGTGCGAAGTCCCCGGCGACGATCCGGTCCCGCGGCACCATCCACGAACCCCCGACCGCGGCGACACAGGGCAGTGCCAGGTAGTCCGCCAGGTTCTTCGGCCCGATCCCGCCGGTAGGCAGGAACCGCACCCCGCCGAACGGGGCGGCCAGGGCCGCGACCGCCGCGGCGCCCCCGGAGGTGCCGGCCGGGAAGAACTTCACGATGCTCACCCCCAGCTCAAGGGCCGCCTGCACCTCGGTCGCGGTCACCGCGCCGGGAACGGCCGGCACCCCGTGCTCCCGGCACCGCTCGACGACGGCGCGGCTCAGGCCGGGTGAGACCACGTAGCTCGCCCCGGCCGCCACGGCCTGGTCGACCTGCTCGGGGGTCAGTACCGTGCCGGCCCCGACCAGGATGTCCCCCCGGGCGACCAGCGCCCGGATGGCGTCGGCGGCGGCGGCGGTGCGGAAGGTGACCTCGGCGACCGGCAGGCCACCGGCCACCAGCGCCGCCCCCAGCGGGTCGGCGTCGGCGGCCGAGTCAATCACTACAACTGGGACCAGGCGCACTCTGGTCAGCGCAGTCAGGGTTTCCACTCACGGCTCCGTCTCTTCGAAGTAGCAGTTCGCAAGGGCGGCCACCGGCGTCTCGTGTGATGCGCGCCCGGGTTGTCCTACAGCAAGCCTCTCAGCCTAGCCGCGCCCTCCAGGTCGGTGCGGAACTGGTCAAGAGTGCCGAGGGTGTACATGCCGTCGATCTGTCCGGTCGCCCACAGGTCGTAGATGCGCCTTAGGTCCTGGGTGCGGCCTTTCCACCCGATCCCGTCGATCACGGCGATGATGAACTGGCGAGGCTGGCGGACCTCGGCCATCTCCTGTACCTCACGGACGGCGTCTGAGAGCTTCGATCCCGTTGAGTCGAAACCCTTTGCCGCGACCGCGATCAGCGTCTCTGCCGAAGACGGGATCACGAGGTCAGCGGGCGCCGTGCGGCCGTTCCGACCCGTGAACCGGGTGCGCGCCTCGCAGGCCAGGCCAAGTGACCGAGCGATCGCTTCGATCTCGTCCTCGACCTTTCGGCCGGTAGTTCCCGCGCTCGTGGCGGTCACCCGAGTGCCAGCGCGCGCAACAAGGACATCTCCGAACGCATACCGGCGGTGCCTTTGCACCTCGAGCGATCTGAGGAGGTCGAACCCGTCGTCGAACCACTCGATGAGATCGTCCGGCCGGGCTTGAGCCAACGTGACCCAACCTGCTGTCCCGAATCGGTCCCGGAGGAGGTTCTTCAAACGCTCCTGGCTCAATCCGACAGCCAGCGCGAGAACCGGCACCGCGTCGGGATGCGCTGCCACCCACTCGCTGAGGACCGGCTTGGTCGTCGCCGGAAGCCCAGCGAGCTGCGCCGCGAGCTCCTTGATCTTCACCGCCTCAGGAGTCGACGCGGTCGGATCGACGTGCGCCGACAGGTGGCCGAGAGTCGCCAGATACTCCTCGAACGTCGGGATGGCCACGCTTCACCGACCCACGAATAGATACTCGGACACGGCCCGGCGGGTGGCGGCCGCATGCGTGCCGAAGCTGTAGGTGTGATCGATCGGGTAGATGGTCACCTCGGCCTTCACATCCCGGAGCAGACGGACGATGGTGGCGGCGTCCGGCACCGCGTTGGACGAATAGGACAGGATGATCGTGGAGTCGGCGAACTGCTCGAAAAGCCGGCCCAATGCGTCGGTGATCGTGCGCTTGTACGCGAAGGGCGTGAACCGCTTGACCAGCTTCTTGGTCTTGGTGCCCGCCATGATCTCCTGGCCCTCCCAGTAGACCGACAGCCCCTCGAGGAAGTGGTACCGCTTGATGTAGTCGTTGTCATCGTTCGGGGGGGTGTAGGGCGGGTCCAGATACACGAGGCCGTAGCCGGTGGGATCGACATCGAACACGTCGAGCGCGAGCGCCTCGTGTTGCTGCCCGTTGTCGAACACGACGGCGTTGTATTCGGCGGCACGCTCGCGGAAGTGCTCGCGCATCGTCAGGCGCAGGTCACGGCGACCGTCGTCGTAACGGCGGCCCGTGACGGTAAACACGCCACGGGGTTGCTTGCGTGCTGCGGATAGAACCAGCGCTGAGATCGCCAGCGACCGCTTCGCACCCGTCATCGCGGCGATGTGCGACCAGGCGGAGTCGAGGAATCCGCGGTCGTCCGCGTCGAAGTACAGGCCGTCGAAGGTCTTCCTGATGAAGTCGCGGTCGTCGGCCGCCGGGGAGCAGATGAGCTCGATGTCTTCGGCTGTCAGGATGGCATCGTCGTTGACGACGGTGGCTTCGCTGATGATCGAGGGAAACTGGAGGTAGTCGTTCGACGTGACTGCGAACCCTTGCGCTTTCAGTAGGTACGACACGACGCCGCTCCCCGAGAACGCATCGAGCGCGCGACTGCCATCGGCGTCCTCGAATACCGACGCGAGGTGGGGCAGAAGGCGGTACTTCGAGCCCATGTAGCGCAGGCGGGGGAAGGTCGACGTACGCGTGAGAGCCGCAGCCCGTGGTGTCCTGGTCCCGACGGCTGTGGTGGTCATGCGCGTCATCCTTCCTCATCGGCTCTGCCGGGCAGCGGATTGCTTGGGGTGGTTTGCCTAGCCTCCCCCCGACCGCCCACACTCATCGAACGCCCGTTCGACTGCCCGATGGGGGCTCCGAGCCACACGTGGGCGGCGAGCGCTCATGTCAGCGGGTCTCCCCGTCGGTGCGGAACTCTCGCCAGACGTTCTCGAAGAAGCCGTCGTCGGCCGGAATGGGGCGCACTGGGCGCCAGGTGGCCTCGACCTGCCCTACCGGGCCCGGGACCGGGACCAGGGCGACCTCCTGCACCTGGGCGTCCAGGGCACCGCCGTCGGGGGTGAACCGGGAGGCGTCCGGCAGGTTCAGCTCGGCCGCGGCATCGGGCCCGTGCCCCATCACCGCCCAGGCGAATGCTTGGGTCAGAAGACCGGGTCCGCGCAGGTTGAACGCCCGCACCCGGTCGAAGCTGTCGATGGTGGCGTCCAGCAACTCTTCGCGCACCGTCGGCCCGATGCCGGCGTTGTTCACCAGCACGTCCAGGCGGCCCCGAGCGTCGCGGGCGTCGGCCAGACGCCGGGAATGGTCGACGGGCTCGGCGATGCTGCCGCGCGTGTACCGCGCGTCGCCGATCTCCCGAAACTCGTCAGCAGCTCGGTGGGGCTCTTCCCGGGTTGCCAGGATCGAGACGGCGAGTCCGTCGGCGAGCAGCTGCCGGGTGATTCCCAGGCCGATGCCGCGGTTGCCTCCGGCGACCAGGGCGACCCCCATCAGCATCTCCTCCCGTGGTGGTATCGGTGCGGGACCGATCCTGCGACGCACCCGGCACCGACGGCTGACCGAGCGACAGGTCCGCCAGGCGCTCGGAGCGCCTGGCGGACCTGTCGTCATCGAATGCCGGTGATGACCGTCTTGAGCTCGGTGAAGTCGTTGACCCCGAAGGCGCCCATCTCGCGGCCCCAGCCGGACTCCTTGTAGCCACCGCGCGGCAGCGTGATGTCGTCCGCGTGCCAGCTGTTGATCCAGACCGTGCCCGCGCGCAGCCGTCCCGCCACGTGATGGGCGGTGGCGACGTTCTGGGTCCACAGGCCGGCGGCCAGCCCGAACCGGGTGTTGTTGGCCGCCGCGACGACCTCGTCGACGGTGTCGAAGGCCATCGCGGTGACGACCGGACCGAAGATCTCCTCACGCTGGACGGCCATGTCCTCGGTGACCCCGGTGAGCAGGGTCGGCGCGACGAAGTAGCCACGGTCACGCGGGTTGTCCGGTCCCCCGGACGCCGCCGCGGCACCACCGGCGATCCCCTGGCGGACGTACCCGAGCACCTTCTCGTGCTGCTCGGCGGACACCATCGGCCCCATCTGCGCACCGGTGTCGAACCCGCCGCCGACCCGGATCTTCCGAGCGATCTCGGCGATCCCGGCGACGACCTCGTCGTACACCGGGCGCTCGACGTAGAGCCGGGAGCCGTTGACGCAGCACTGGCCCTCGTTGAAGAAGCCGGCGTGCGCCGCACCTGCGATCGCCGTCTCCAGGTCGGCGTCCGCGAAGATGATGTCCGGGGCCTTGCCGCCCAGCTCCAGCGACACCTTCTTGAGGTTCCCGGCCGACGCCGCGGCGATCTTCTTGCCGACCTCCGTCGAGCCGGTGAACGCGACCTTGTCCACGTTGCGGTGCGCCACCAGTGCCGCGCCGGTCTCGCCGAACCCGGTGACGACGTTGACCACGCCGGCCGGCACGCCCGCTTCGAGCACCAGCTCACCGAACCGCAACGCCGTCAGCGGCGTCTGCTCGGCGGGCTTGAGGATCACCGTGTTGCCGGCGGTCAGCGCGGGGGCGACCTTGAAGCACGCCAGCAGCAGCGGGAAGTTCCACGGGACGATCCCGGCGACGACGCCGACCGGCTCCCGGAGGGTGTACGCGAGGTACTCCTTGCCCGGGACCGACATCGGGATGGTCGTGCCCTCGATCTTGTTGGCCCACCCGGCGAAGTACCGGAACACCTCCGCGGTCGTCGCGATGTCACCATCGCGCGCGGCGGCGACCATCTTGCCGTTGTCCAGCGACTCGAGCTGGGCAAGCTCCTCGGCGTTCTCGTCGATGAGGTCGGCGATCCGCCAGAGCAGCCGGCCGCGCTCGCGCGGTGTGGTGCGGCTCCACGGGGACCCGTACTCGAAGGCGGCGCGTGCCGCGCGCACCTCGCCCATCCTCGACGAGCTCGCCCAGGCGACCGGGGAGACGGTCCACCTCGGCCGTCTCGAGGGTGATCACATCGTCTACACCGCCAAGCGGGAGTCCTCCCACCCGTTGCGGATGTACTCGGCAGTCGGACGCCGGCTCCCGGCCTACGTCACAGCCATGGGCCGCGCGCTCCTGGCCGACCGCTCGCCCGAGGACCTCGAGGCGCTGGTCCCGGAGGTCCTCGCTCCGCTCACGGCACGGACGACTGTCGACCGGGCGAAGCTGAACGGGATCCTCGACGCCGCGCGGGCGACCGGCTTCGCCATCGAGAACGAGGAGTCGTGCATCGGCATCGCATGCTTCGCGATCAGCCTTCCGTTCGCCTCCCCCGCCGTTGACGCGATCAGCATCGCCGTGCCCATCAGCCGCCTCGACGACGACGTGCGGTCCCTCGTCATCGAGCAGCTGCTCGCGGTGCGCACCCGCCTGCAGCAGCAGGCCCCCCACCGTCCGCTGCAGGTCGTCCGACCCGGCACCACCTGATCACGAGGAGACACTGCGATGCCGAACATCACCGTCGAGCTGCTCGCCGGCCGGAGCCTTGGCCAGCGGCGGCAGTTCGCCGAAGCCGTGACCGACGACGCCGTCGCGATCCTCAACGCGAGGCGCCAGGACGTCCGGATCGTGTTCTCCGAGATCACCCCGGACACCGTGGCCAACGGCGGCGTGCTCGCGGTCGACGACGAGAGCAGGGCCGAGGTCCTCGCCCGGCACGCCGGCGGGACCGCGACGACGGCCTGAGAGCCCCTCCGGGGCGCATCGGCTACCCCTCGTGGCGGCGCGCCTCCGCGGTACGGATCGCCGCCAGGTCCGCGAACACCTCGCGCAGCTGCGGGTACAGCCGGCGGTACACGGCGAACAGCGCGCCATAGGTCGGTGCATCCCCGCGGTCCGGCACGACGTCGTGCCCGTCCGGTTCCGGCGTCGGCCCGGTGCCTGCCAGGCGCCCGTCGAGGTAGCCGAGGGCCAGGACCGCCGCACCCCGCGCGCTCACCTCGCCCGCCGAGCAGACCCGGACCGGCCGCTGCGTGATGTCGCTGACGATCTGCACCCAGAGCTCGCTGCGCGCCCCGCCACCCACCGCACGGATCTGCTCGATCCGCTGCCCGGTGACCTCCTCGAGCCGCTCCAGGTGCAGCCTCAGCTCGAAACCGACGCCCTCCAGCACGGATCGGTACAGGTGTGCCGGGGTGTGCCGTCCGTGCCAGCCGACGACGACGCCCCGCGCCAGCGGGTCCCAGTACGGCGTCTGCGCGGCGTTCCAGTACGGCAGGGTGAGCAGACCCTCGGCCCCGATCGGCACGGCAGCGGCGGCCGCGTCGATGTCGCCGAACGACCCGCAGAACTGCTCCCGGCACCAGGTGGCGACGTAGGCGGCGGCATTGAGCACCGTCTCCAGCGTGTACTCCCCCGGCCGGAGGCCGGCGAGCGTGCGGAAGGCGGGATCCCACAGGTACTCGTTGGACTGCACCCCCAGCACCATCGAGGTGCCGAGGTTGAGGTAGGCGATCCCCGACCGGGTGGCACCCAGTGCAAGACCCGCGGCCTGCCCGTCCCCGATGCCGGCGACGAGCGGGATGGGGCCGGGCAGGCCGAGCTCCTCGGCCGCCGTCGGGGTGAGCATCCCGATCAGCGTCCCGGCGGGAACCACCTCGGGCAGCTGGTCCTGGCGCACTCCCGCGAGCTGCACGAGCTCCGGGGACCAGGTGGCGTGCTGGAGGTCGAACAGGCCGAGGGTGTCGGCTGACGCCTCGCTGGTCGCCCATCGCCCGGTGAGCCGGAACGCCAGGTACGCCTGGACATCGGCCACCCGGGCGGCGTCGCGCAGCACGTCGGGCTCGTGACGGGCCAGCCAAGCGAGCTTGTAGATGGCCGGAGTGGTGTCCGGTGGCTTGCCGGACAGCTCGTGGACGTGCCGACTGCCAAGCTCGGCGATCTCCTCGTGCGCCCGACCGTCCAGCCAGAGGATCGCCGGGCGCAGCGGGAGCCCGGCGTCGTCGCAGCAGACGAAGGTCTCCCGCTGGTGGGTCAGGCACAGGGCGCGCACCGACTCTCCGGCCAGCGACACCGCGGCCGAGATCGCGTCCCGCGTTGCGGTCCACCACTCCTGGGCGTCCTGCTCGTGCCAGGTGGGGTGCGGCTGCCGCGTCGTGATCGGGGAGGTGGCCTGAGCCAGGACCGTGCCCGCGGCGTCCTGCACCACCGCCTTGGCAGCGGTGGTCGAGAGGTCGACGGCGACGACAAGTGTGCTCATGCGCCCGGCTCGACGATCACTTTGAGGCCGGCGCGACGTTCGGCGGTGGCGAACGCCTCGGCGACCCGCGCGAGCGGGAAGGTGTCGCTGACGACGGACGCGACGTCGACGGCGCCGCGCTCGACAAGGGAGATGGTGCGCGGGTAGGTGTCGTTCATCCGGCGGACGAGGCTGAGCGTGAGCCCCTTGCGGCGCGCCACCGAGGCGGGGAACGTCGTCGAGTCCGAGGCCGGGATGCCCGCGAGGGCCACGCGGGCGCCCGGACGAGCTGCCTCGACGGCCAGGGCCACCGCGTCGTCGGTGCCGGCCACCTCCAGCACGACGTCGGCGCCCCGCCCACCGGTCGCCGCGGCCAGGCGCACGACCGCGTCATCCGCCCCAGGATCCAGCACGACGTCGGCGCCCATGGCGGCCGCGGCCGCACGCCGGTGGGCCAGAGGTTCAACGGCCACCACCCGGGCCGCCCCACCGAGCCGGGCCAGCTGCACGACGCACAGCCCGATCGGCCCGCACCCGACGACGACCACCGTCGCCCCGATCCGGGGCCGGGCCAGGTCCATCGCGTGCAGGGCAACTCCGAGCGGCTCGAGCATGGCGGCGTCGGCGTCGGAGACGGCGTCGGGAACCGGGTGCAGCAGCGCGGTGGGCCACGCGACGTACTCGCGCAGCCCGCCGTCGTTGCGCCCGTGCCCGGCGAACCGGACGGTCGGGCAGAGGTTGCGGTAGCCCCTGCGGCACTGCTCGCAGGCGCCGCACGAGTCGGCCGGGTCGACCGCAACGCGGCGCCCGTCCAGCGGACCACCCTGCACGACGCCGGCCATCTCGTGGCCGAGCACCAGCGGGGCGGCCAGCTGGGCGTCACCGATGCCGCCCTCGGCGAACCAGTGCAGGTCCGAGCCGCACAGCCCGACGGCGGTCATCCGGACCAGGCTCTCGCCGTCGGTCGGCACGGGGACGTCCTCCTGCTCGACCCGGACGTCACCGATGGCGTGCAGACGTGCGGATCGCATGATCACCACCTGGTCCTCCGACGCACGGAACCGCAGCAGCGCAGCGTTCCGGTCGGACCCTGAGCCTACGGGGGTCCGACCAGGACCCGCATCCGTCAGGCCGCAGCCACCTCGCCCAGGCGCCCGGAGGCGACGTCGAAGACGAAGCCGCGCACGGCGTCCCGGTGCGGGACGAACGGGCGGGTGCGCGCGCGATGCGGGCGCAGAAGGTCAGAGCTTCCCGAGGGCGATGTCCAGGAGGTCCTTGGGGTCGATCCACATGGAGGGGTAGTTGCCGTACCACTGCTGCATGCCTTTGGCGTCCACCAGCACGAACCCATGGCCGGGTAGCCCCTCGTGCATGCCGGTCCCCAGGGTGCCGTATGCGGCCGAGACGGTCCCGTCGTCCAGCAGGAAGGGGGTGGCCACACCCAGGCGTTCACGGTCGGCGTTGATCTGGTCGGCGGTGTTCATCACGATCGGCACGACGGCGATGCCCGCGTCGGCGAAGCCCGGCTCCTTCTCGATCTCAGCCATCTGCAGCAGGCACGCGTCGCACCCGGCGCCCTCGTTGAAGTACAGGATCACCGGTGTCCCGGCGAAGTCGGACAGCGAGACCGTCCGGCCGTCGCTGGTCGGCAGCGTGAACGGTGGGGCCGTGCTCACCTCGCTGGAGACCACCGGACGCGAGGACAGCAGGGCGGCGGTGACCAACCCGGCGATGACGACCAGCGCGACCACCCAGGTGCTGCGGGTGATCAGCAGCCGGCGCCTGGCCGCCGCCTGCTGGGTCTGCTTGATCCCGTTCAGCTTCTCCTGGCGCTCGGCCAGTCGGCGGGTTGCGGTTCCAGAGGTCATCGGTCTCAGTCCTTGTCAGAAGAGGTCGTCGAGGGGGCGGGCGCGTGGCACGCGGGGGCGGGAGGTTCCTCGTCGTGGGCTGCCGGTGGGCGGTGCCAGGGCAACCGGCGCTCGGAGAGGGCGGCCCAGACGAAGACGGCGGCCACGGCGAGGATGCCCAGCCCCAGGATGGGTTCGGGGACCGGGCTCAGGAAGTCCTGGACGCGCGAGAAGACCCCGGTGAGGGTCTGGCTCGCCGCCGTCTGGAAGGCGCTGCCCCCGGTCATCTGCGCCGAGCCGGCGAGGGCGATGACGAACGCCCCCATCACCACGAACGCGACGGCGACCGCGATGTTCAGGGTGTTGGTGGCGACCAGCCGGCCGGCGACCCGGAACCGGACCGGCTTGGCCCGCAGGAACCTCTTCTCGCCCAGCTTGGCCTCGTCCCAGATCAGGGCCATCACGAACAACGGGAACACCATGCCGAAGACGTAGGCCACCCCCAGGGTGAACCCGCCGATCGGCGAGCCCGAGAGCACGGACAGGGTCATCACCCCGGCCAGTACCGGAGCGCAGCAGCTGGAGGCGATGCCGCTGAACACCCCGAGGGCGAAGAAGCTCGCCGTGTCCCCCCGGCTGGTGTCCGGGGCGCGCAGGAACGAGGGCAGGGACCACATCCGCCCGGAGAGCGCCAGGCCGGCCAGGGCGAACATCAACACGCCGCCGGCGTAGTACAGCGGCTGGTGGTAGCGGGCGACGGCCCCGGCGATCAGGCCCATGCCCAGGGTGATCGGCACCAGCACCAGGCCCAGGCCCGCCGCGAAGACGAACGTCAGCGGCAGCAGGCGCCACCGGCTGTTCTTGACCGCCCCGGCCAGGTAGCTCGGGGCCAGGAAGACGATGCAGCACGGCGCGAAGAGCGCGACCCCGCCGGCGAAGAACGCGGCCAGGATGCTGCCGGTGGTCAGGAGCTCGGTGCCCACGGTCAGCGCCCCGATCCCAGGGCGGCCGTAGTCCTGTCACCACGCCGCTCGAGCAGCTTGATGAGCTTCTTGCGAGGCAGGCGCCCGGAGCTGAAGAACTGCCCGTCCACCAGGACCAGCGGGTTCATCGCCGGCCGGTGCACTGCGACGAGCGTTGCCCCGAGGGCGGAGTCGATGGACACGACCCACAGGTCGATCGGGTAGTCCTTGCTCAGCTCGTGCAACGCCTCCTCCGCGTCGTCGCAGAAGTGGCATGCCGGGCTGTGCACCAGCGTCACCTTCGCGGCGTCCGGACGTGTCTCGACGGTCACAGTGGCTCCTTGCCTGCATCGGGATGTCACTAGAACTGTCGGGGCGCCGCCCCGATCGAGCGGTCGCCGTTCCATTGAGGTTCGGTGAAGACCGGCAACCCGGGGCAACCAGAAGCCGTTTTCCCCGCCGCTGCACGGTCACAATGGGGTCGTGAGCACTCCGACCGGCACGGCCCCGATGCGGGCGGTGGTCGTCGACGACGAGGTCGCGCTGGCCAACGTCGTGGCCAGCTACCTGCGACGGGACGGTTTCGACGTGCACGTCGCGACAGACGGCGAGTCGGCGCTGCACCTGGCGCGCTCGGTCGACCCGGACGTGGTTGTGCTGGACCTCGGCCTCCCGGGGATCGACGGCATCGAGGTGTGCCGCACGATCCGGACGTTCTCCGACTGCTACGTCGTGATGCTCACCGCGCGCGCCGAGGAGGTCGACACGCTGATCGGTCTCTCGGTCGGCGCCGATGACTACATGACGAAGCCGTTCAGCCCTCGTGAGCTGGTGGCACGGATCCGGGCGATGCTGCGGCGACCCCGCGCGACGCCGCGCACCGACGAGCCGCCCACCCCACCGATCACCATCGGCGCCCTGAGCATCGACGGCGCCGCGCGCGAGGTGGTCCTCGAAGGCGAGCCGGTCCGCCTCACCCGGACCGAGTTCGACGTCCTCGCTGCGCTGGCCGCCAGACCGCGCCAGGTGTTCAGCCGGAGCGCGCTGATCGAGGCGGTCTGGGGCGGGAACTGGGTGGGCGACGAGCACCTCGTGGACGTGCACATCCTGCACGTTCGGCAGAAGCTGGGTGACACCGCCGACGTCCAGCGCTACGTGCGGACCGTACGCGGCGTCGGGTACCGGATCGGCACGGGCGAATGACCACGCCCCCGGCGTCACGTCGGGGCGGCCTCGGCACGCGTCTGCTGGCGGCCCTCGCCCTCGTCCTCGTCACCGCTGGGCTGACCGCGTGGCTCGTCGCGGGCGCCGTCGGGCCGGCCATCTTCCACGAGCATTTGGCCGGCAGCGGCGTGCGCACTGCCGAGGAGGCGGTGTTCCATGCCGAGCTGGCGTTCCGCACCGCGAGCGGCCTCGCCCTGACCATCGGGCTTGCGGCCGCGACGGTGGCGGCCCTGGCCGTCAGCCTGTTCCTCACCAGGCGGATCGGTGCGTCATTGTCGGCCATGACCTCCGCCGCCCGCCTGGTGGCCGGCGGCCGCTACCAGGCGCGGGTACCCGCCCCGGGGATGGGTGCGGAGTTCGACGAGGTCGCCGACGCGTTCAACCAGATGGCGGCCCGGCTGGATGCCAGCGAGGAGCTCCGCAGGCGCTTGCTGTCCGACGTCGCGCACGAGCTCAGGACCCCGGTGGCCACGCTGAACGCGTACCTGGAGGGGCTGGAGGACGGGATCACCGACCTCGACGCCGACACGGTCGGCCTGCTGCGGGCCCAGGGCGCCCGCCTCACGCGCCTGTCGGAGGACCTGTCCGCTGTGACGAGAGCCGAGAGCGGCGAGATCCAGCTGAGCCTGGATCGCCGGGACCCGGCGGAGCTGCTCGAGCAGGCGTTCCGGGCCGCCGACGACCGCGCGCAGGCGCTCGGGATCGACCTCAGCGTGGAGACCGAACCGGGACTCCCGGCGGTGCTCGTCGACGCGGACCGGATGGCGCAGGTGCTGGGGAACCTGGTGGACAACGCGCTGCACCACACCGAGCCCGGCGGGCGCGTCGTGCTGGCCGGTCAGGCGTCGGGGTCGGCCGTCCGGCTCGCCGTCACCGACACCGGGGAAGGGATCGAGGCACGCCACCTGCCGCACGTGTTCGAGCGCTTCTACCGGGCAGAGAGCGCTCGGGACCGCACCAGCGGCGGGTCCGGGATCGGGCTGGCGATCACCAAGGCCCTGGTCGAAGCACAGGGCGGCACCGTCGCCGTCGCGAGCGCCGGACGCGGAGCTGGCAGCCGCTTCGAGGTCACGCTGCCGATCGCGGACCCGGTCACCACCGGCTGACCCGCAACTCCCCATCACCGACCGAGAGCCGCGATGCGCCACTTCTACCAGGAGTTCTACCGCCTGGTGCCGCACAGCACGGCGCACGCCGAGTTCTGTGAGCGCGTATTCGGGCGCGACCTGGCTCAGCACGGGTTCACGGACGTGGCACAGCTGGACCGCCTGATCGCCGAGCTCGCACTGCAGCCCGGCGACCGGGCGCTCGACGTCGGCTGCGGCACCGGGCTGATCGCCGAGTACCTCGCCGACCGCACCGGGGCGCATGTCACGGGGATCGACTACATCCCGCTGGCGATCGATGTGGCGAACCAGCGGGTCGGCGCCCGACGCGCCACCACGCAGACCGACCGGCTCGAGTTCCTGGTCGGGGACATCAACGCACTCGACCTGCCGGCGGGACGCTTCGACGCGATCGTCTCGATCGACTCGATCTACTTCAGTGACGACTACGCCCGCACCATCGGTCAGTGGCGACGCGCGCTACGCCCCGGTGGCCGGATGGGCATCTACTTCGGCCATGGGCGTGCGGGGTGGGTCGGTCCGGACCCGTTCGACCCCGCGACACTCGAACCGGACCGGACGCCGTTGGCCGACGCACTCGTGGCGAACGGCCTGCGCTACGCCGTCACCGACGTCACGGCGGAGGACTACCGCCTCGCGTGCTCGCGACTCGAGATCCTGCCGACACTGCACGCGCGGTTCCTTGCCGAGAGCATCGGCTTCGTCTACGAGAACCGCATCGCGGAGAGCGCCGGCATCCGGGAGTCGGTGCAGGAGGGCATGCACCGGCGCTATCTCTACCGCGTGCAGCTGGACGCCGAGACCGAGGGCTGAGCGGGCCCCACCGGTCAGGTGGCCCGCCATTGCCTGTCCTTCGTCACGGAATCAACCCCATCCAGCTCCCTGCGGAGCATGCGGTAGGTGTCGGCGTCGAGGTCGCCCGAGGCGAGGCGCGCATCGAGCACCGCCCGCGGCGCCGGCGCCTCGTTGGCCGGGAACAGCCGGCTCACGCCCCAGATCACCACCGCCACGACGATCACCCAGAGCCCGACCATGCCGACCCAGCCACCGACGCCCATCTGTCCGCACCACGGGCCCATGGCAAGCTCCTCACCGGTTGGTCAGGGCACCGAGATCGGCGCCATGGCCGACGTTGGCCGACCCCGGTCAAGAACCGACGCCGTAACGATGGAGTTTCCCTGAAGACCCCCGGGCAGATCGGCAGTCGATGTCGGCGTGCTTCATGAACTCTTCATCGTCCCGACATGCGATGCACCGGACGGCGCTGCGAGGGTGGCAGGCACAGTCACCGATGGGAGCAGATCATGACGCGTTACGGGTACGGAATGGGAGCAGGCATGTGGGTCGTGTGGATCCTCCTGCTCGCCCTCATCGCCCTGGTGGTGTACCTGGTCGTCCGAGCGGGCGACGGCGGGCGCAGCTCTTCGGGTGACGCACCGCAACGCCCCATCGGCCGGGCGGCGGCGGTGGACATCCTGAACGCTCGCTACGCGCGGGGCGAGATCTCCAGCGAGGAGTACGAGGAGCGGCTCGGCCACCTCGCCGGCGGCTGAGGATGGGGGCAGCAGCGGGCCGTCGAGGCGTGCTGATGCCCTCGGCTGTCAGCGCTCCCCGAGACCCAGCGCCTTGAGAACGGCATCGTCTGGCCGACGCCGGCCGCCCTCGCCGGTCACGACGCCGAAGTCGCGCGCGTAGTCCCAGACCGTCCAACCGATGCCCTGCTCGACGAAGACGCTCGCGACATCGGCCAGCCAGCGCAGTCGTGCCGCACGGGGGACGAAGTCCCGGTACACGCCGAACTCGTTGCAGGTGAGGGGCGCTCCGCTGGCAGCAGCCCAGGCCACCGCAGGCGCGACGAAGGACTCGTAGCGCGCGCGGTTCCACCCCTCGGAGGCGTACTCATCAAGGGCCGCATGTGCACCCGGGTCCTCGGTCGCCGCCCGCAGGCCGCGGACGTTCTCGGGATCCATCGGGTAGTCCAGCCCTCGCGTGCTCTGGACCCAGTCCGGCGACCAGTGCGCACCCTGGTGGGAGAAGGCGAGCGGGTCGTAGACGTGGATGTTGTAGACCACGTTGTCGGCCTCCGGCGCGGGCATCTCGAGCAGACGCGGGATCTGCGAGTAGTCGTCTCCCGAGGCCACGATCGTGTGCTCCGGAGCCACCGCGCGGATCGCCCCGATCGAACGGCCGAGGATCTCGGCCCAGCGAGGGGTGTCGCCGATGCACGGTTCGTTGAGCACCTCGAACGCTGTCGACGCCGGGTCGAAGGCGGCGAATCGAGCCGCGAGGTGGGACCACATGCCGACGAAGTGCTCGACGGCGTCGTCGGACTCGGCAAGGGCCTTCTTGTACTCGGCCTCCGGGTGCGCGTCGACGATGACGGCGAGGCCGAGCGCCTGCACGCGTCCGATCTCACGCTCGACCCGGGCCGCGAACTCCGGTTCGAGCCGGGAGCCGTCGCCCTCGACCATGTGCTCCACAGAGAAGGGGAAGCGCACGTGGTCGAAGCCCATGGCGGCGATCAGCTCGAGGTCACTCTGCTGCATGTACGAATCGAAGTGCGCAGCGCAGTAGCCCGGCGCCATGTACACCTGTGCGTACCAATGGCTCAGGTTCACGCCGTGGCGCAGCCGGGAGGCTGCCGTCGGCCACTGTGTCTGTGTCACTCCAGCTCCTTCGAGGGGTCCCAGAACTCGGGTGCCAGCGCCAGGCGGCGGCTCGGCGCGAACGCCATGCCGCGGTTTGGCACGTGCACGCAGGTGCGGACGAGCCCGCGAGTCCGCCCACGCCATCGATCTTGGCATCCCGCGCGCCTTCGGGCCGCGCTCGTACCTGCGCCGACGACTCGGCGAGGAGGTGGCTCCGAAAAGTCGATCGGTTGCCGCCTCAGCTGTGGGCGGCCTTGCGATCCAAGCGGAGGTGGGCCACCCGGAAGTGGTGGCCGGCCCTGGCCCGGTTGACCGGGGAGCGGTCAAGGACGGCGAACCGGTGGAGAAGGCGCTGCTCGAGCTCGCGCTCCTGCTGCCGGTAGATCGTCAGGTAGAGGTCGGCGTGCATGGGGTCCTCCTGCACATCAAACGGGCGGTGGCGGGTAGCCACGGGCGGCCGTTGGGACGGGTTGCGCCCCGAACGGTCGGCGGAACGGATGTGCCGATCCACCTGACAAGCGTCCCACCATGTGGACCAGGAACCCATAGCGGCGCCGCGGTTCATCGGGTGGAATCCGCGCGCGGTTGCGCTCCGCGTCGTCCGCCCGCGGTCCGACCCATCGCCTCTCGCGACGGCGACCGCAATGTGAAGCCGTGGGCGATGGCGAGACACTGAGCCATGCACCGGAGCGGCTGGGCCCAGTTCGCCGGCCAACGCGCCGTCTCGAACGTGGTGCTCATCGGGCTCACCAGCATGTTCGTCGACCTGAGCACCGAGATGGTCTACCCGATCGTGCCGATCTTCCTGACCGCGACCCTAGGCGCGACACCCATGGTCGTCGGCGTGATCGAGGGGATCGCCGAGAGCCTCGCGTCACTGCTCAAGGTCTTCAGCGGCTACCTCGGCGACGCCCGCCAGCACCGGAAGCGCCTGACCTTCGTCGGGTACTCCGGGGCGGTCGTCTACAAGATCCTGCTGCTCGTGGCGACGTCCTGGGGCGGCGTCCTGCTCGCGCGAGTCGTGGACCGCGCGGGCAAAGGCATCCGCACCGCTCCGCGAGACTCCCTGATCGCACAGTCCAGCGACCAGAAGAAGCTGGGTGGCTCCTTCGGGCTGGCCAAGACGCTCGACATGGCCGGGTCGGCGGCCGGCGCTCTGCTCGCGTTCGTGGTGGTCAGCACCGGGATCGGGTTCCACCAGGCGTTCCTGTGGTCCATCGTTCCGGCGGTCATCGGCATCTTGATCATCCCGGCCGTGCGCGAGGTGCGGATCGAGCGACCCGCTGGTGCGCGGCCGACTCTGCGCGGGACACACCTTGACGGACGCCTGCGGCTGTACCTGGGCACCGTCTTCTTCTTCTGCCTTGGCAACTCCTCGAACGCGTTCCTGCTCCTCAAGGCCGCCGACATGGGCTTCTCGCTGAGTCAGGTGATGCTCCTCTACCTGGCCTTCAACATCTCGGCCTCGGTGTTCGCCATCCCATCGGGCCGGTTCTCCGACCGGTTCGGCCGCCGATCCATCCTGGTCCCGGGGTACCTGCTGGCCGGACTGGTCTACCTTGGGCTCGCGGGCCTCACGTCCAAGCCCGCGGTGGTCGTCCTCTTCGTCGCCTACGGCGCCTGCACCGCCTTCCTCAGCGGCGCCGAGCGCGCCTTCGTCGCCGAGGCCGCACCCCCGCACCTGCGCGGCACGGTGCTCGGCATCTACGGCACGCTTCAAGGCATCGGCCTGCTGCTCGCCTCGATCGTCGCCGGCGCGATGTGGGTCGGCCTGGGTTCGGACGCCCCCTTCTGGTTCGGGGGGAGCCTCGCGATCCTCTCCGCCGTCGCCGTCACGGCGATCCTCGGTTCGGGCCGCCATACGACCTCAGGCCGAGCTCAGCCCTCCCGGTAGCTGACGCCGGACCCACCGCGCGGGTAGCGCCAGGTCAGTGCGCCAGGAGCCGCAACTGCCAGGCACGTCCCGCATTCCAGGCACGCTGCGTGGTCGACCAGGATCAGGCCGTCCTGCTCGCTGTAGACCGAAGCAGGACAGACCGCGATGATCGCTGCCCCTGTCCCGGTCGTGCGGCACAGCTCCTGGTCGACGACGATGTGGGACTCGTCCTCATCCACCTGGAAGCTGTTCACCGCCAGTCGCTCGGGAACGGTCGTCGGCTTCACAGTGCTCGCACCCCCGCCCATCCGTCACTGATCAGCCGGCGCAAGGCCACTGGCGATCGCTTCAGTGCGTGCCGGGCCACGGTGAGCAGGTGCTGACGTGGTGTGCCGTCCAGCGAGAACGCGTGGTGCAGAACGTCGGCGATCAGTTCCCCGTACGGCCCGTACATGCCGGGCCGCTCCAGGAACTTCGGCGCTCGAGCGTAGGTGCGCATGTCCTGCATGACGAAGCTCTCGTCGAGCCTGCGCCGGTAGCCGGCCAACCCGGCCTTTGACGTGTCACCGGACGCCACTGCTTCGGCGATGGCGTCCGACGCCGCGATGGCCGAGCCGATGGCCAGGTCCATGCCTCGTACGGTCAGCCCGCTGTTGATCGCGAGACCTGCCGCCTCACCGGCGACGAGCATGCCGCTCATCGCGACCTCGCCGACCATCGGGTAGCCGCCCTCGGCAACCAGGTGCGAGCCGTACTCGATCAGCTCGCCCCCGCGCAGGTACTGCGCAAGACCCGGGTGGCCGGTGAAGTGCTCGAACACCTCGATCGCCGTGTGCCCGGACCGCAGCAGGTCGTCGAGTCGCAGCACGACGCCCAGCGACAGGGACTCGGTGTTCGTGTAGAGGAACCCGCCACCACCGATCCCCAGCGTGCAGTCACCGACGATCGCGTGTGCGGCACCCCGGTCACCGCTGACCCCGAACCGGCTCTCGATGTCCGCCCGGGGCAACCGGATCACGGCCTTGACGCCGACTGCCAGGTGGTTGGTCGGTGGCTTCGGGCGCAGCCCAACTGAACGGGCCAGGAAGGAGTTCACTCCATCGGCGGCAACCACAACGCGCGCCCGCAGCTCGTCGTCGCCGGCACGTACTCCGACCACTGTCGTCGCTCCGTCGGGGCCGGGCTCGGTCAGCAGCGAGTCAACGCGCACCCCTGGCATCAGGAACGCCCCCGCCTCCTCGGCCTTGCCGGCCAGCCAGACGTCGAACTTGGCTCGCAGCACCGTGACTGCGTTGACCGGTTCGGCCAGCCCATCGGCGCTGTAGTCGAGTGAGACGGCCGAGTCGGGGGTCAGGAAGGTCGTGACGTGCCGGGTGACCCGACGCTCGACCGGTGCCTCGTCCAGGTAGTCGGGGAACACGGTCTCCAGGACGCGTCCGTAGAGCACACCACCGGACAGGTTCTTCGAGCCCGGCACGTCGCCACGTTCGATCAGGACGACCGACAGACCGCGCTCCGCGAGCCGATAGGCGGTGACCGATCCTGCCAGTCCGGCCCCGACGACGATGACGTCGAAGTCGGGTTCGGTGGCGTCGCTCGTCACGGCTTCGCTGCCAACGCTGCGGTCAGCGCGGGCACGACGGTGTACAGGTCGCCGACGATGCCGTAGTCGCACTGCTTGAAGATGAGTGCGTCCTTGTCCGAGTTGACGGCAACGATCACGTCGGCGTCCCGCACACCGACCATGTGCTGCAGCTGTCCGGAGATCCCGATGGCGACATACAGCTCTGGTGCGATCTGCTGCCCGGAGATCCCGATGTTGCGGTCCTTGGCGATCCAGTGAACGCCCTCGGCCAGGGGCCGGGAGCAGGCGAGCTCGCCGCCGATGGCATCGGCAAGGTCGGTGATCAGAGCCAGGTCGTCCTTCGCCTTGAGCCCGCGGCCCACTGCGACGACGATGCGGGCCGCGCGGAGGTCGACCGGGGCCTTCTCCTTGGGCCGCAGACCGGTCAGCCGACCGGTCGTCAAGGCGTTCGCCGTGACCTCCTCGACCGGGACGGCCAGGCCGGTCGGGTCGCTGATCTCGCCGCCGGCGAGGGCGATCACGGCTGGGCCTCCAGTGACCAGGTCACGGCGTTCGGC
>Ga0209538_1000577_pt1 | contig 21030 bp, 24 predicted proteins | sample BarGraNGADG00211_2_FD_184492 | JGI IMG/M metagenome (GOLD analysis project Ga0209538, IMG submission 184492) | Arctic peat soil microbial communities from Barrow, Alaska - Barrow Graham LP Ref core NGADG0004-211 (SPAdes) (version 2) | ecosystem: Environmental > Terrestrial > Soil > Wetlands >... | reverse complement strand
GCCGGCGGGCTACACGGTGACGGCGATCGACTTCCTGGCGGGCAGCGGCACCCCGAATGTGGCAGGCGGCAGCACCGTCGCAACGGTAGTGTCGGGCCAGACCACCGAGGTGCGGTTCACCAACCAGCAGAAGCGCGGGTTCATCCAGCTCTGTAAGGAAACCGGGGGAGGCCTGACGGGCACGTTCAGCTTCACGAGCCCGGCCTTCGCGGGCCCACAGAACATCACCGTCTTCGCCGACGCAACACAGCCGGTCTGCGCGCCGCTGACCGAGGTCGTGGCAGGCGAAGTGGCCGTGACTGAGGCGGCGGGCGCCAACTTCACGCTCGACAGCGTGCGCGTGGCCACCAACGGCAGCCTGGTCGGCGTGTCAGGCATGACGGCAACCGTCAACGTTCCGGCCGGCACCCCGGCACAACAGACCCAACTCGTCTTCCGCAACGTGCCGTCGCAAGGCACGCTGAAGATCTGCAAGGCGCTGGCGGAAGGGACGACAGCGCCGGCGGGCACCGTGTTCACCTTTGCGGTGAGTGGCCAGGCGTCTGCGACGGACGTCGCTCCCGGCGCGTGCAAGGAAATCGCGAACCTCCCGGCGGGCCCGGTCACAATCACCGAAAACGAGATGAGTGGCTGGCGGCTGGTTGGCATTGAGCCGAGCAGCGGAAGCGATCTGCCTAACAGAAGGGTCACCGTAACGATCGTGGCCGGCCAGACAACTGAAGTGCGCTTCACCAACCAGCAGTTGCAGCCTGCCTACATCCAGATCTGCAAGGTGACGACCAACCATGCAGGGGGAGCGTTCAGCTTTACCAGCCCGGCCTACAACGAAACGATCAACGTAGACAAAGGGGCGACGCAGCCGGTCTGCGGCACCCTGACCCAGGTTATCTCGGGCCAGAGGCAGGTGACCGAGGCGGCCATGACGGGCTGGACGCTGCAGGGCGTCACCGTGCAGAACACCGGATCGTTGGTAGGGGTGAGCGGTAACACGGCCACCGTAGATGTCCCGGCTGGCGGGCCGGGCCAACAGACCATCATCGTCTTCACCAACAAGCCGAGCTAAGTAGCTCGCCATTGGGCGGCGCGTGAACGCCGGCGCCCGATGCGCCGGCCTGTAGGAAACCTGGACGTCTTGCCGGCGTCCAGGTTTCTGCGCGTCTTCGCCGGTTCTATTAGTACCATATTCCTATTACGGTACTGTCAAGGTGCGGGAACGCCGAGCAGCGTCAACGCTTTGTGCAGGGAAGCGCCGTAGTGGCGGATGGCAGCCGGGATGCTCGACCAGCCCTGGTAGCGCAAGACGTTGAGGACGGCGTTGCGCAAGGCTGCCAAGGCTTGCGCGGAGTTGCCGGTATGCAGTTGGCAGCGGTCCTCGGCCATTGTCTCGTCGCGCACGTAATGGTCCTTGTTCTCGATGGTCCAGTGCGCACGCCGCAAGGCTGCGATGTGCCTGGGCAGCACCCGCTGACGGCTCAGGCTGGTAATGCCGTAAGTCACCTTATCCACGACTGCGCCCGTCTTGAGGTCCACGGCGTGATAGGTGCGCCGGAGCACTTGTTGCGAGCCCGGCCAGTCCACATACGCGTTGAGCTGAGCGCTGGTTTCCAGAGTGCGTGTCTCGCGCCGGCCGTGGGCCTTGTGATGCGTGGTGTAGCTCAAGCGCTCCTCTTCGCCCTTGCATAGCGGCGGCGACTGAAAGAGCAGGTCGATGCTGTCGTACAACTGGTGCTGGTTCTTCTTGACGATCATCAGGTAGTCGCCGCCCTGGTCCAGGATCTGTTGGGCCAAAGCCCGTTGGGTGTGCAAGGCATCGGTGGTGACCACCACGCCCTCGAGATCCCGTCCGGCCAGCAACTGCGGGACGACGGTGATCTCGTTGGTCTTGACATCGACCTTGGCCTGACCCAGCACCAGGCCGTCGCCGTGGCCCGCCAGGCTGACCAGAACCTCCTTATCGCCATGCGCCAAGGCCCCACGCAACTCCTTGCCATCGGCGGCCAGCCCGCGCAGCGGCTCGCCATCCGCCCCCAGGATCGTCTCGCTCGGCCGGTTCTCGGCTTCCATCGCCGTGCCCATCTCGCCCAGCAGCCGCTCCAAACCCTCGACACCGATGTTGCGCAAGGTCACATAGAGAGTCGACCGACTGGGCAGGCGACGCCTCGGCAGCGCCAAACGCACAACCAGTTCGCTCGCATGCTCAAGCGACCACTCGACGATGCCCCACACCGTCCTCTGCCCGCTCAGCAGCGCCACACTCAAAATCGTCAGCAGCACCCACAGTTCGTACTGCTTGCCCCGCGCATGGCGCACGTCCGGCACTGCTTTCAGGTACGACACCAACGTGATACACTCTGCATAGGCCATCGGGTCCAATCCTCCTTTTGTTTTGCAACTTTAGGTGATTGTAACCGATGGTTTGTCACTTTAACAGAACCCTACGTTGTTACCATGCGCTTACGTCTGCCTTACTCTGTGCTCAGCAGCTTGTCGGCTGCCCCTTCGCCGTGGTCGCTGCCGCTGCTTCTTGCGCATGAATGGCCTGTGCGATGGCCCGGCCCAGTGCCGCCGGCGTGGGTGCATTAATGCGAATTACATGACCGGGTTTGCGTGGGCGACGGGATTTCATGCCGTGCCGTCCTTCCCTTGCGCCAGGATGTAGGCCACCAGCTCCGACGTTCGCACGCGCCAAACGCCCTTAGGACCCAGCTTGAATGCCCCCGGCATCTCGCCGGCCCTACACCAGTCTTTGATGCTTGCCACGTTCATCCCCAGCAAGTCCGCGGCCTGTTGTGGCGTGAGGATGGGCGGGAGATGTGAGAAGTCCTTGGTATCTGCCATTGTGTCATCGCCTTTCTGTGAGGCCGGCTGGGCCCATACCCAGCCGGCCAGGTTGTCACTTGCCGTTGCCTTCGGCCGGTTCTACTACCAGCGACCGATAGCCCAACTCAGCCCCGGCGATAAACGCTGCTTCGGCCATCTGAATGGTGCACTCTTCGCCCCCGTCGTAGATAGCCTCGTGCAAGTCGTAAGCCTTCTCTTTGGACAACCCGAGGCCGTCCAGTTGGTCGAGCGCAGCCATAAATCCCACGTGTGCTCGCTCGCTAACCTCATACAGAATGTTCTCGAACAGGATTGTAAAAGCCCCCTCAGTAAGCTTGACGCCTGGTAAGCTCTTGTTGAGCGCGGCCCATCCCTCCGGACCCATGCGCTGATTGCCTAAAGACCCCTCTTCACTGTACACTTGCTTTGGCATGAGAGTACCCCTTTCGTGTTGTGGTGCCGGGTGCCTGCCCTTCCAAGATAGACACCCGGCTCTGCTATTCTACCGTCCGTTGCCGTTCTTTGGCTTGCCCCTGCACCAGCCCTCATCTACCTGGTGGCTAAACCACGAACGCCCGCCGTCTGCGTTGTGCAGCGTCATCTGCGTGTCATGGATCTTGCACCAACCAAGCGGCCTGTCTGTGGGCGGTGGTTCCTGCTTGCTGGGTGTGGCCACCGGTGCAGTGCTCGCCGGCGCTTCAGGTCCTGCCGGCGTGGCGCCCGATTCGATCAGCCATTTTTCAATGCCTTCGATCTTGCCGAGCAAGGTCTTGCTGTCATCAGCCCGAGCCGTCATCTGACACGGGAAGCCAGCCTTCGAGAGATAGCGCACGTTGAAAGAGAATGGGCTCTCTGCCATGCTACACCCCCACTGTGCAAGAGTAACCGCAGCCGCCGCAGGTATGGCAAGAGTAGGATTGCGCCTCTTCGCCGAATTCGCCCGGTTCCCAGGTCAGACCCGAGCCGTTGCAGCGCAGACAAGAATGATAGTGATAGGTGATACGAAGGGAAGGATCGAAGTCCTGATAGAAGCCCTGGATCCCCGCCTCTTCGGCGACCGTCACCGGCCGTGCTGCCAGGCCGATCTCGTCCCGGTCCATGATCGCAAAGTGCCCGCCTTGCGCCTGCCAGGCCGTCATAGACTGCGCAGCCTGGTATCCCCTTGCGTACTCAGCCGTTCCGATGTAAGATGAATTTGCCACGGTAGCTTACCCCTTTCGTGGTGCCTTGGGCGCCAGCAGGTTCCCGTCAAGTTGCCGCTGGCGCCCTTTGTTATTCCCTATCTACAATGCTAGTATACGCTTGTTTATGCTGTTTTGCAATAGGCAATCGTGGTAAAATCCATACGAGTATCTTATGATGGCTTATAAGTAGGCAAAGTAAGGGCGCCAGCTTGCACCAGCGCCCATGTGGATCCGCCCCGAGGCCATGCCCTATGGCTTCGTGAACGTTGCGATCAGGCTGGCGAGAATGGTCGCTTCCATTGCACTGGCCCAGGATGTGTAGTGTGCCCAGACCGTCAGCCTGCCGGTTGGCTCACAGGCGCGTGGCGTAGGCAATGGGAGCCGCCTCTGCGGTGTTGAAGTCGTCACGCAAAAGATAGCTTGGTTCAGTCATAAACTCCCTGCACCCGTGGTCCCGTTCGGTGCTACACTGTCCGGTAAAAGGAGGGTTTCCCCATGCGTCGATTATTGCCAGTACTCGCCATTCTTATGCTTGTCGCCGCCTGTTCGACGCCTACACCCACTCCGAAACCCGTAGATCTCCATGCCACCGCCCGCATGGATGGACAAACGGTCATGGTCACAAACAATGATACGTTTACCTGGCAAGGCGTAAAGGTAGAACTACGCCCATCTGCCAACCATTCCGGCTACTCTGTCACCGTCTCGAGCATTCCAGCTAACAATACTGCCGTCCTGGGAGTATCACGGTTTTCAAATTCCGATGGCGTGCGCTTCGACCCGACGTCGATGCTCATGCAGGAAATATGGATCTCCTGCGACACTCAGAACGGCAAAGCGTACTGGTTCGGCACGTGGGGACAGTAGCCGTTTAGTGTGCCCGCTCATACTCTCGTACCATGCTTTGCATGATGACGTTACTGGCCGAACTGGTCAGCATATTCGCCAACATGGCGCCGGCTTCCTTCATACTCACCAGACCGGGTCCGAATACATCCCGAAGCCCCTTCAAAAATTCACTCGTCTCATTGCCGCCCCCACTGCCTTGTAGCATCTGCCTGGTTTGCTGGTTTGAGTAGACCCGGCTGCCCCTTTTTGAGTCCGAGAATTCCGGACCTACCCTTAGTGGAGGTCGTGCACCATCTTAGCAAAATTTGCCGCCTGTTGTGAAGCGCTGCCATCGGCGGCCCCTAGCGTTCGTTCCGCGTAGCTCCGCAGCTCGTTGGCGCGTGCAATGATGCGCTCCATATCTGCCATGCCCTTCAGTTTTGCCGGGTACAATGCCGCATCCAACTTGCGCAGCTCGTCGCCGGCTTCCGTCAGGCCCGCACTTGCCATCGGGTCCGCACGCCCCGCGCGTTGCAACTGAAAGAAGTGTTCCACTTTCTGCTCGCCATAGCGTTTCAGCAGGAAGAGGCCGGCCCGATCATTGCCGGCCACGGCCGCCCGGATGCGCGCCGTCAGCTCTGGAAACGCCAGCCGTTCGACATCTTCTTTCACGAACGCGGCCCGCATACTGGCCGCCCCCAGCTCTTCAGGCGTCAGGCCACGCGCCGGGTCCTCGTTCTGCAGCATTTCCCGCCGGCCGATTGCCGATGACGTGTTGACCCTTGCCATGACAACCGCATTCCCTACCGCCGTCTGTAATTGTTCCATCACCGGCTTCATCAGCGCCGCCTGGTGTTCTGCCGCGTAGATAGGCTTCCCCTCGGCATTGAACATTTTCGACTTCCCCGCCTCAAAGGTCGTTGCAGCCCGCTCTACAGCCTGCGTTGCGCCCGCCATGTTCAGCAGTTCGTCAGCCATTTTCCTTCACCCCTTTTCCTTTTTGGGTCGCGACAGTCGCGACCCCCTGCCCGAGCCGTGCGACCACGCCTCGCGCGTCATCAATTGCCAGCGCGCTAAATCCGCTCGCCTGCCAGCGCTCCCACAGCGCGAGCGCCTGGGTGTCTGCCACCGAACGTCTCTCAGGCTGCTTCGTTTCCATCGGTCCCTACTCCTTCGCCTGCTTGGCTATTACCTGGTTCACCTGCTGCCCCCCAGGCCCTGCAACGTTGATTTGCAGCACCCCAACCGCCAGCTTGCGTACCCGCGCCAGCGTCTCAACTGCCCTCAGGTAACGATGCTGGGCCGCGCTTACCCGCCGTTCCCAGTGGAGGCCGATCGCCGGCGTGTGCGATTCGGAGGTAACGGAAGTGTAGCGCCGCTCCGCATCCGTGTAGCGCAGCCAGGCCAGGGCCACGCAGTCAATCAACATTTTCTCGAGTAGGGGCGCCGCCGCATAGCCCAGCCCCTTCCGCCTGGCGTCTTGCTCGCGCCGCAACAATTCCATTGTGAAGGCCTTTCCACTGCTCATATAGTCGATAAGACCATCCTCCGCAGCGTCAAATGAGGTCGTCAGTGCGCCCCCTTGCGCCAGTAGTTGGTCTAGCATCGTGCGCATCTCTGCCAGGTCCGCCGGCTTCGGCTTCTCTTTGTCGGTCCTCGCAACCATCGCCCGAACCTGATCCTTCGTTATCCTCTCACTCACCATCGCCTCTCTTTCGCCATGCGCCCCTATGCTGGTGGTAACCGGCCGTCAGTAGTGCCGCCGTTGCCAGGGCCCGGCCCAGCTCGCAGGCTTCGGATACCTGCCTATCAATGGCCCGCTCTGCCAGCAGTTCAGCACGTGCCGCCTCGCGTTCTACCTGCCGCGCTTCGTGCTCTCTCTCTGCCAGGTCCGCCGCCATCTCTGCCAGCCAGCCGTTACCCACATATTCAGATACGACGCGCCCGCCGATCCGCTGTTTTCGGTAAAGGTAATGCCCGCCTGGTCGTTGTTCCCAACCCATGTTTACCCCGTTTCTGTGCTACACTTTTGCGCAGCCACCGCTTATCAAAAGGCTGCTATGGGATTGCTATCTGCCATTTCACCCGCCGGTGTTAGGTCGTCGACCGTCATGCCAGTTTGCCCATACAGCCGCTTGCCCTTCACTTCGCCAGCAAAAGAGCAAACCTTGTTGCCGATCAGGAACCACTTGCACCAGCCGCCCGGACTGCGCAATTCGAGATCCACGTTCGGGAACCGTGTTTCGTGCACCGTCACCGGAATCGCCGCCCGCCCGAGCAGGAACCTTTCGCCTGGTGCTAATTTTGCGTCCACAATGCCCTCCAATGCCCCGATCTGCCCGTCAGGGTGGCCCAGGAACGATTCTACGCTGCCGAGCCTAGTATGATTATCTGCAATCCCTTAGAATCGTTTGTAGTGCGTGTTTCACCTATCACCGCCTGCCAGGGTGTCACGCATCGCAGCCCGGACCCGCTCAGCTCCGGCCCGGATGGCTGCCACTTCGGCAACAAGCAAGGTCCGCATGACTTCCGAGTTAGCCAGGCTGCCCAGCAGGTCGCGCAGCTCCGCATCCGTCATGTTGAGTGGATAAGTTTCCACTGGTGCAAGCTTCCCAGGTCCCCGGCTCATTGCGCCACCGCCTCTTGTGGCGCCTGTTTGCCCGGTCCGCTGCCCGTGCCTATGATCTCTCCGGTGTCCTGGTCCACTTGACGCCCGTCCCCGAGGTCCAACGTGTGAATTGTCGCATGGTGGTTCAATCCCCCTACATGCGACAATTGACGTGTTGCGTCTGCCTGCAGCAGTTTTGGCAATCGCTCTTCCGTGAGTTTTACCAGTCGCCGCGCGGCTTCGATGTCCCCATACCATTTATTGCCCTGCCGAGTGTACCCAGCGTCGCGGCACATCTGCAGTAGTGCCCCCTCATGCTCTCCGCCTACGGTGGTTTCCAGAATACGTGCTATGGCAGCTTTTTCCGTCGGCGCCTCATGCTCTGACATCTGCATTGCGACCACCGCCTTTCGCTGGTAATCTTCCAGCGATGCGAACACGGCCGGATCCGTGAGCTTTGCCGCTTCGCTGGGTGTTGTCTCTGCCGGCGCCTGGTCCTTCTCAGCGCCGCTAAAAAACGCCTGCCGGCCCTTTGGCATCTTGCAAACCAATGCGTAGAGCTCTTCCAGCAGCGCACGGTGGTCTGTCACCGGCTGCAGCAATGGAGCGCGCTTTTTCCCCCCGTCTAGCACAGTCGCCACGACCATTACATTGCCGTTCTCCAATGGGATCCTTAGACAGACCCCGCCGGCGCGCTTGACGGCTGCCATCACGCCGCGCCACTGACCGCTTTTCCACTTGATGGTTTCCTCGGTGGTGTTGCCGTCGGCGTCCTTCTCTTCGAGGATCGCCTTAACGCTATCTGTCACTTCGGCGGTGAAGAGCAGCCCCAGGCTAATCAGCGGTTCCAACAGCTCCGCGGCCCGGATCTTATTCCAGACCGTGCAATCCGGCCGCCTGCACCACCAGTGAGGCAACGTCACAATGGACACGTCCCCGCTCCATTTGGCGTGCCGGTGAATAGCCGAGCATAGTGGACAGGCCAGCCAGTCAGCCGGCGTCCGCTCCCACGGCCACGGCCCGGCCGGCGCCGCTGGGTGCGGTTCACTGGTAGCGGCTGCAGCCCGCTTCTCCTGCCACCACAGCGCCACGCTCCACGCGCCGCCGCTATCGGTCTTTGCCCAGTCCATCAGGCTGCCCAGGGTGATCTTGCCGGCGGGGTTGATGTGTTTCCAGCGTTTCGCGCAATCCCCCGCAATCCACTTCCCCGATCCCTGCGACCACGCATCCCACAGTGCCAGGCCGGCGCCCCCGAGCTCAGACAAGGCCATCCCAACTCGGATCCACGCGCCGTAATTGTCGCAGCGCCAGGCCGCCAGGTGTCCTAGCGCGGCAAAGGCCCGCGCTTCCGTGTCGTCGTCGATCGCAATGTCTAGCCGTGTGGGTGTCCTGGTGCCGGGTGTGCTGGGTGCCCCGTCATACGCCATAAAGAGCGCATCTAGCGCGAAGTCGCCCGGCGTGATGGTGTTGTAGTCCCCCCACTGGCCCCCGGTGAGCGCAAAAAAGCGGCCCGAGTCGTATGCTTCGACCCCGGCCGCTCTCGCCTTCTCGCTCAGTAGTGCGTGCAGTATGCTGCCCCTGGTGATGACTTTCACCCCGAGGCCGCTTATGCTCTTCTCTGTGTAGCTCCCGAACAGCGCCACCCATTGCGCAATGACCGCCTGCAGCTCCCCGTTGACGATGCACCCGTCAAAGTCAATCCCGACATACCCATCGTCTTTGGCGAACACATAGCCCACTCCCCACCCGTGGCGCTTCGCAGTCTGCAGCGCCACATCGAAGGACGCCCAGGCCGCCGGCTGGGTGAACATGTCGCCTTTCAGCGTGAGCGCGCTTATGGGCAGTTTCTTGCGTTTGCCGTTCTTCTGGAGGCCGCCATAGCGCCAGCAGACCCATTGGTCGCGCGCCCGCAGCTCAGCAGGGATTGCCGGCGCATAGGGAAGAAGTGACCGCGCCCGGTTCATCCCCGCCATCATCGGCGCCGTCGATCGCGCCTCAACCGCTATAACCTGGTCCTGCATTGCCCCGCTCCCCTCACAAACGAAACGCCACACGCGGTAACGTGTGGCGTCTTTTTCGCCCGGCGGGGTGGGCCTAAGTCAGGTCAGGATTGCTCCCGACATTTACGCTGTTTCTCGCCATTTAGTGCTGTCTGCCGTGTTTATTGGCTCACAATGCCTTCTAAATGGCCTAAAGTGCTAAGTCAGCTTACTTGACACCGAATCAGCGTTATGATACCTTACTCCTGACAACTCCCTGCTAAGAAGGTTGTCAGCCCGTTCCCGCCATGCTCCAGTTACCGCTGGGGCATGTGCATTTAATTGCACATGCACTTACCTAAGTTGTCAAAGTCCATTCTATCACAATATCGGGTAGGACTCAAAGGCCCTACACAATGCCCGCTTGGCAACAAAAAAGAGAAAAGCGTTGCGCGCACAGTTGAGTCGCTGTTCGGGCGCCAGAACGCTTTCCTCCATTCGGGTACCCGTAGTATAGCTTACCCTCGCCCAGGATGCAAGCGAGAAACGCCCTAAAACGCCTGTTCTACATCGAATATCTATCACAGTTACTTATAAGCTGGCCCATGTAAGTCTTATAAGGCTGCAAGTGCGCGCAATTGCACAAAACGGGGTATAATAGCCGTAAGCCCGGCTGTCTGTACCGCTGCCAAAGCCACTCACAGCCGGGCGGTTTGTTTCTCCCCTGCCCCGCCCCGAGCCCGCTATCACCCAAAATCTGCGTGCTGGTTTCAGGAAGAGTAGTAGTAGTAGTAGCAGTGTTACCGCCCGATGACGTGCCGCCGCAGCAGCACAACGCAGTCTGACGGAGGCGCGCTTAGCTCCCAGCCGGCTTTATGGTTCGCGCTCCGCCAGCGTGCCAGGCCCAAACTGAAAAGCAAGTCCCGGCTTGCCAGGTATGCCGCCCTGGTCCCCGGTGTGACGTTGTGCGAAGATTCACCGCAGCCCTTGACAGCGCATCGCCGAACGAACGCGACTACCTCGTCGCGGCGTTTTGCCTGGTGCTCATCGCGCGCCGCCACCGCTGCCGAGCTCGCGCACTCCGTAGGGTTTGCCAACAGCAGCCTCGGTTGTGCCTGTTTGGGTGGTTCTGGTTGCGCCTCAACTGTCAGGCTTTCACTTCGAAACAATGTGTCACTCGCCGCCGCCATGCGCCAGATCCAGCCGGCGCCCGCCATGATCGCAATGCTTGCCGGCCAGACTGGCCACAATGAGACGTGCCACAGCAAGGCAAGAACAGCCGTCGCCGCGCTGCCACCGACCACGCCCGTCACAAGCGCCTGTAGGGATGGCACGTAAAAGTCACTCTCGAGTGTGGGTGCCCTTGACGGTTGCTGTATTTCCACGATCCCCGGCCCGGCTGCCCCATCCCCAAAAGGCCAGCTCCGCCATACGATGCGTCTGCTCATGGTGGTGCACCCCCTTGCAAAAGAAAAGCGGCCGCCCTACTGGTAGGACTGCCGCTTGTTTGCAGTTGCTGGGTATGCTATCATGCCCTCAACCTGTGGGCGGTCACTACGCCTGTAGGCCAGTAGGGCCGGGAGTGCTTACTACACCCCGGTTCTACGTTTCTCCAACCACTATAAACCCGGTTGCGTTCTCTGTCAAGCCGTTTGCTTGTGGCGCAACCAACACCACACAAGTGAGCGCAACCATGCCAGATTATCTTGTGTCACCGGCCGCTGCAGCCAAGGCCGCCGGCATTGCGAAGTCCTCAATTCGCAACTACGTAACGAACGCCCTCTACTCTGGCATGTTCTCCGCCTCTGCCCAGCAGACGCCACGCCAGTTCACCACCGATGATGTGCGCCTTATGCGCTTCATTGCCACGCAAACGCACGCAGGTCGCGACCATGACGCAATTGTCGCCATGATACGCGCCGGTGCGCTTGCTCAAGATGACTGGCAACCCCCACAAGTCACCCAGCAACTCCCGCAAGCCGAGTTAACCCAGCAGCCAGGCTCCGCCCTGGTGCTCGCCTCTGCTATGGGCGCCGAGCTCGAGCGATACCACACGATGCAAAACGGGTTAACCGCCGCACTCGTTGAGGCAACGCGTGAATTGGCGCGCGCAGAGGCCCGTATACAGACCATGCAAGAAGAGCTCGAGTACTTGCGCGCGCAGGTCGATAACAGCGCCCAAATAGCACACCTGCAGGCTCAGCTCGAGGCCGCCAAAAAGCCGGCGTCGTTGTTGGCCCGCTTGCTGGGTAGGAAGGGGTAACCCCGTGCGCGCCCAGGATGAACGTTGCCTGCGCTCCTTGTTATGAGCTGCAGCAATCAAGCAGTGTGCAACTCAACAGTGTACTACGTCCCAAACGGCATCCGGGTGTTTTGCTGCTACCTGTAGCAGCACTCTCGCCGGTCCTTCGGGGGCGCGGCGACCTTGCTCCCAGTTACGCAGTGTTTTCACACTGATACCCAGCAAGGAAGCAAACTCATTCTGGGACAAGTCGTACTTCTCCCGGATAGCCTTGACGTCGACATCGCACTTGGCAATAACAAACGAGCGAGAAGGTTCAGCTTTGCCGCGCAGGATCTTGCCGCCCTCGTGGACGCTGGCCATCAGTTCAGCAAACAACTCATCGTTCATGGTACTCTTCCTCAACAATTCGCCTCAGGGCTTTGATCTGAGCTGCTGACAAGTCGGCGCGTTCATTCTTGGCGAAAATGAACAGCATGAACAGCCTATCTTTCTCGACTGCCCAGTAGTAGATAACGCGGGCGCCACCACGCTTGCCGTGCCCTTTTGCGGCCCATCTAACCTTACGTAGTCCCCCAGATCCTTGAATAATATTCCCGATATCTGGGTGTTCCGCCAGGAAGTTCTGAAAGTCCCTATACTCCTCATCGGTCAGCAGAGCTTGGACTCTCTTGGTAAAGACTTGGGTCTCAATGACTACCATACGCGCTCTGTCAAACTATGGGCCGAAACGATGTAAACCAATGGGTGTATATGACTATATACGCCATTGGCGTACTTTTGTCAAGGGGGTAAAAGCCTGGAAATCTGCTCGAGGCCGTCCGGAAAATTCATCCATGGGGTGTCCGCGCATCCATGGGGTGTCCGCGTACCGGCCGGCCAGGCTGTACCGGGTCCGGGCGCGTTGGCCACCGGGCGCTAACTTTCACCTGAGTTTCGCCTTACCCTTCGCGTAGGCAGTGTGCTACGGGCCAACCACTCGCCGATCGCTGGCATAACGTCCTGTCTATACGAAGCATTCAGCGCCCCCTCCGGAGGCGTCTCAGCCCAGCAATCGCCCACAAGCCCCACAGTCCTGCAGCCACCCTAGCGCCGTTGCGTTGCGCACGATTGAGGGTATAGAGATACCCTTATATTGGCTTAGAAGCGATTGCACGCATTTGTGATATGGTTCACTTGCCACCGTCCCCAGGTCAGGCCGTTATGGTCAGCCCCACGTGGTCGCAGGGTGCATTGTCAAGAGATTGCGAGACGCCTAAATAACGTTCGGTGGTAACGATGCTGGCGTGACCCAGCGATAGCTGTATCTGGTCAATGCTCGAGCCGCCCTTGTGGGCCAGCTTTGCGAAGGTGCGTCGCAAGTCATGCGCAGCCAGGTGCTCGCCTGCCTTGCCCAGCTCGCCAGCGTAGCTCTTTACAACATCGGCGACCGCCTGGTCTGTCATGCCGTCGCCGATGTTGTGGTCCCCGCGTCGTATGCTTCTGAAGACGTTGCCGTCGCCGATCTGCGCGCGCGCTGCCCACTGGTCGACCGCGGCCTTTGCCCAGGCCGGCATAGGTACACTGCGCGTGCGCTGGCCCTTGCCGAGCAGATCCACGACCACCCAGCGCCCCTCACGCTGCCCGAGGTGGGCGAACGTCAGGCCGGCCACTTCCGAACGTCGCAGCCCACAGCCCAGCATAACGGCCAGGACCGCCCGATCGCGCAGGCCCTTCAGGGTGCCGGTGTCTGGCAGATTCAGTAGCTCTTGCGCCTGGTGCTTGGTGAGCCAGTTGCCGGCGCGTTGCCCGGCTGCCTTGACACCCTTCACCTTGCCGATGGCCACAGCCAGGGTACTGTCTATCAGCCCGTTATCGGCCGCTTCACCGGCCAGCTTGCGCACGGCCGATAACTGCAGGTTGACACTCGAAGGCGCCAGCCCCAGGCCCTGCAGCTGCGTCTTGAACGCTTGCACCGTCGCCTTGTCAAGCCGGGTGCGCCCAGTGGCCAGATACCATGTCAGGAAGCCGTCAAGTGCATGACGGTAAGCCGCCTTTGAGTGCTCGCTGGTCAGACCGTCGATCACCATGTCTATGACCGGCTGCAGCACGGCCCGGTTGTAAACGATCATGCTGGTTTGGTTGCTCATGGGGTGTTTTCCCTTCGTGGTAGTGAACTACTTCCTATAAGCGCCATTATCGTAAGCTATGATACACCCAATCAGCCCGCATGTTCTGCCAGGCTGCCGTTGTTACCTACGGTACTGTCAAGGTGCGGGAACGCCGAGCAGCGTCAACGCTTTGTGCAGGGAAGCGCCGTAGTGGCGGATGGCAGCCGGGATGCTCGACCAGCCCTGGTAGCGCAAGACGTTGAGGACGGCGTTGCGCAAGGCTGCCAAGGCTTGCGCGGAGTTGCCGGTATGCAGTTGGCAGCGGTCCTCGGCCATTGTCTCGTCGCGCACGTAATGGTCCTTGTTCTCGATGGTCCAGTGCGCACGCCGCAAGGCTGCGATGTGCCTGGGCAGCACCCGCTGACGGCTCAGGCTGGTAATGCCGTAAGTCACCTTATCCACGACTGCGCCCGTCTTGAGGTCCACGGCGTGATAGGTGCGCCGGAGCACTTGTTGCGAGCCCGGCCAGTCCACATACGCGTTGAGCTGAGCGCTGGTTTCCAGAGTGCGTGTCTCGCGCCGGCCGTGGGCCTTGTGATGCGTGGTGTAGCTCAAGCGCTCCTCTTCGCCCTTGCATAGCGGCGGCGACTGAAAGAGCAGGTCGATGCTGTCGTACAACTGGTGCTGGTTCTTCTTGACGATCATCAGGTAGTCGCCGCCCTGGTCCAGGATCTGTTGGGCCAAAGCCCGTTGGGTGTGCAAGGCATCGGTGGTGACCACCACGCCCTCGAGATCCCGTCCGGCCAGCAACTGCGGGACGACGGTGATCTCGTTGGTCTTGACATCGACCTTGGCCTGACCCAGCACCAGGCCGTCGCCGTGGCCCGCCAGGCTGACCAGAACCTCCTTATCGCCATGCGCCAAGGCCCCACGCAACTCCTTGCCATCGGCGGCCAGCCCGCGCAGCGGCTCGCCATCCGCCCCCAGGATCGTCTCGCTCGGCCGGTTCTCGGCTTCCATCGCCGTGCCCATCTCGCCCAGCAGCCGCTCCAAACCCTCGACACCGATGTTGCGCAAGGTCACATAGAGAGTCGACCGACTGGGCAGGCGACGCCTCGGCAGCGCCAAACGCACAACCAGTTCGCTCGCATGCTCAAGCGACCACTCGACGATGCCCCACACCGTCCTCTGCCCGCTCAGCAGCGCCACACTCAAAATCGTCAGCAGCACCCACAGTTCGTACTGCTTGCCCCGCGCATGGCGCACGTCCGGCACTGCTTTCAGGTACGACACCAACGTGATACACTCTGCATAGGCCATCGGGTCCAATCCTCCTTTTGTTTTGCAACTTTAGGTGATTGTAACCGATGGTTTGTCACTTTAACAGAACCCTACATTAGGTGTTTGTTCGGTCCTTGGTAAAGTCTGTTCTGGCCACAAGCTGTAGTAGGTCGGCGATGCCCGCACCTACTACGGGTCGTGGGTCAGAAGCCGCATCTACCAACCTACGAACAAACACAGCATTAGGTGTTTGTTCGGTCCTTGGTAAAGTCTGTTCTGGCCACAAGCTGTAGTAGGTCGGCGATGCCCGCACCTACTACGGGTCGTGGGTCAGAAGCCGCATCTACCAACCTACGAACAAACACAGCATTAGGTGTTTGTTCGGTTGTTGGTAGGACCCGTTTCCACCACAAGCTGTAGTGGGTGGGGTCGGCGTTGACCTCCCTGGGTGTCTTGAGTGTATATCTGCCTGATGGTAAGATTCGGTATGGATTCCATCAGGCAGAGGTCGTAAAGTGGTCAAGCAACCCAAGCATCGGCTGCATCGTGAGTTTCCTGAGGCCAAGCGCGTAATTGTCGAGTGCGATCTCAACACATGTCCGCACTGTGGCAGCGTCCTCAAACCGCGCAAACCCTGGCACAGCCGTAAGTACGTCCAAACACTGGAGGGTCCGCTCTTTGTGGCGGGTCGGAGCAAGGAATGTGCCGATCCAGCGTGCAGTCATGTGGGCGAGCACTACTACGCCAGCCGGGTGCTCACGATCAGCCTGCCCTACAGCACCTACGGTCTGGATGTGCTGGCCTTCATCGGCTGGCAACACGAGCATGAGCATCACCAATTGAAGGAGATCCAGGGCGAGCTAAACCGGCGGGGGATCGCGATCAACGAGCGCAATGTAGGCAAGCTTTACCGCCAGTTTCTGGCGCTCCTGGGTGCCGCGGATCAGAAAACCCTGCCTCACCTGACGGCGACCGCGGCAGAGCACGGAGGTCTGATCTGGGCCGTGGACGCCTTGCAGCCGGAGGGCAACGGCAGTTTACTCTACGTGCTCTATGAGGTGCTGAGCGGGACAGCCGTGGCGGCAGTACAGTTAGAGCAGGCTAATGCCGAACGACTGTGGGCCTGGCTGGAGCCCTATCAGGAGTTGCCCCTTGCGGTGCTCGCCACCCTGTCGGATGGCGAAGAGGCGATCATCGCCGCCCTCAAGCGCTGCTGGCCCACCGCACCACACCAACGCTGCCAGGTGCACTTTCTCAATAATCTGGTTGAACCGGTGCTAGAAGTGGATGCCCAACTGCGTCAGGCGCTCCAAAACGACGTCGGCGGTCTGCCTGCCGTACCAGAGCGCGAGGCAGGAACTGACGAGCCGGGGGCAGACTCGTCGTTTGTTGTTTGTTGAGGGTCAAGCGCGGGATCCGACTTTGCTGGCGCTTGAGAAGCAAATCCGGCGGGCCATACGCGACGCGGTCAACCGAAGCAGCCGTAAGCCCTTCCGCTGGGGCGGACTGGCGGGTTATCAGCAACTGGCGGCCCTGGTCGAGGAATTACGCGCAGTTCTGGAAACCAGCAGCGAGAATCCCTATCTGTGGCAACTGCTCAGGCAGGCCGAACGGGCCGTGACCAGCAATCGGACTCTGGCTGAGGATGTAAACGAAGCTTATACCTGGGTCCGGCGCATTGCCGCTTGCTTACGCTATGGCCAGCAAGGTGCAGCGGACGCTAAGGCACCCAGCAGTGTCCAGGTGGCCCAGGAGATGGACGCCCTGCTGGACCAGTTCCGCCCGGATTTCAAGCGCCGGCCAGCACAGTCTGCCTTGCACAGTGCCTGGCGGCGGCTATGGCGCAACTGGGGCGCGGAGTTGCTTTACTGTTATGAGATCCCTGGCCTGCCCGCCGACAACCTGCAACTGGAAGGCTTCTTTGGCCGCTTGCGCCGCCACCAACGCCGCATCAGTGGTCGCAAGTCCACGGCTGAGTTGCGCGACTTCGGCCAGTGCCAGGTGCTATTTCGGGCTAAGACAGAGACGGAACTCCTGGGCCAACTGCGCGAGGTAAAGCTCGCGGACTACCAGGTGCAGCGTCGGCGCTTGGCAGAAGCCGAAGCACCGCGCCAATTCTTACACAGATTACACCGCGATACAGTTAAAACAGTGCGCCGACTGCTCCAAGATTACGCAGCCCGCCAAATCGAACTTGAACGGGCCGTTGCAGTCGGCACATAACGGTTAGACAGTCAGGGCGTTGACCTACTACAGCTTGTGGGTCAAGAGCCATCAATACCAACCTGCGAACAGACACGACGAGTTACGCACGAAAATACCACAACTTTGGCCGCGCGTGTAACGATCCGCCCGGTGGCGAGACTATCCAGCAACAAACGCTCGAAACAGAGCGTGGCGCCGCAACCAATGGCGCGCTGCCAGCAGACCCACAATCAGGAGCTAAGTAACTGGTCAAAAGATACTTGAAAAAGGTTGGCCGGCCGCTAAGCTGGTGGCATGAACACTGGCCGACCGAGCGAGATTCGCATCACGTTGAACGATGAACAGCGGCATGCGCTGCGCCGCCTGGCCCGCGAAGCGATCGGGCGCATTTCCGAGCGTGCCCATTTCGTGCTGTTGAGCGACCAGGGCAAGAGTGTGCCCGAGATCGGGGCCTTGATGGGCTACTCGGCGCAAGCCGTCTACCCCTGGCTGGAACGCTACCAGCAGCACGGGATCGCTGGCTTGTACGACGAGCCGCGCAGCGGCCGTCCGCCCAATGAGCCCCACCTGGTGGCGATTGTGCAAGCCCAGACCGGCCAACCACCCGCCACCTTTGGCTATCCCGAATCGGGTTGGACGGTGGACGGCTTGCTGCGCCACCTGCGCCAACGCTTCCGGGTCTGGGTCAGTCGTTCGACCTTGAGACGGGCCTTGCCCCGGGCGGGCTTCGTCTGGGGCCGCCCGAAGTTGATCCTGCCACAACGGCGCGACCCAGAAGAAGCGGCCAAAGTGGCGCATCTGACCGAGGTGGTGGCCGATCCGGTCGCCATCATCCTGGCCGAGGACGAGTGCGAGCTGATGCTCTTGCCGATCTTGCGCGCCACCTGGCATCGCCGGGGCGCACAGCCCCGGGTGCTGACGCCCGGCCAGAACCGCAAGCGGCCGATCTTTGGCACGGTCAACCTGCGCACTGGAGCCTGGCACTACCGGCTGACCGAGCGCAAGCGATCCGGCGACTTCATCGCCGCCCTGAGCGACTTGTTGACGACGTATCCGCAGGGCCGTATCTACCTGCTGATCGATAATGGCAGCATTCATACCAGCAAGACGGTTGCTGATTGGCTCGCCACACATGACCGCCTGCACCTGGTGCCCTTGCCCAGCTATGCGGGCCACAAATACAACCCGACCGAGAAAATCTGGTGGCATCTCAAAGACGCCATTTCGGCCAATCGTGGCTTCAAGCGGCTGGCGGAACTGGACGCCGCCCTCGAACGCCACTTGGCGGGTTTGACACCGCAGGCTGTGCTGCGCCTGATCAATTCGTTGGTCGCCCGCCAAGCTCAAGCGGCCGTCGCCGCCTGACCTTATTCAAGCAACTTGTGGCAACCTACTTAGTTCGATGTTTACGTTCACCTCTACGTTCACCAAGTTGGCGTTTGCCAAAGTGCGCCGGCTCAGCGCGAGCATGGCCTTGATCGCGGCCCTGACTGCTGACGCCTTCCCTTGGGCGACCCCCTCGGCCGCGGCGGCCGGCGTGAGCGGCGCGGCAGGCGCCGTCTACGTGCTGACGAACGCGACTGTCGGTAATGCAGTGGCCGTTTTCGACCGGGCAGGCGACGGCACACTCAGCTTCAACGACTACTTTGCGACGGGCGGGACGGGAACTGGCGGCGCCTTGGGCTCGCAGGGCGCGCTGACGCTGAGCCGGGACGGACAGCGGCTCTTCGCCGTGAATGCCGGGAGCAACGAGGTCTCGGCGTTCGCGGTGACGGCGACGGGCCTGCTGCTGACGAGCACGGTTAGCTCGGGCGGGGTAAGGCCCATCAGCGTCACCAGTCACGACGGCCTGGTCTACGTGTTGAATGCGGGGTCGAGCAGCATTGCCGGTTTTGCGGTCGATCAGAACGGGGCCCTCACGCCGGTCCATGCTTCTACGCAGGCGCTGAGCAGCAATACGGCGGACGGGGCGCAGATCCAGTTCAGCCCGGACGGCCGGGTGCTGGTCGTGACGGAGAAGGGCACGAACAGCATCAGCACCTTCACCGTGGGGGCCGACGGCCGGGCAGGGAACCGGCAGACCTACCCTTCCAGCGGCGCGACCCCGTTCGGGTTTGACTTTGACCAGAACAACACGCTGTTCATTTCCGAGGCGCCGGGCAGCGCGGCCTCGTCCTACGCGGCCGGCGACGACGGAGCGCTCACGCCGATCAGCCGCTCGGTGCCCGATAAGCAGGCGGCGGCGTGCTGGTTGGTCGTGACGAACAGCGCTCGGCTGGCATTTGTCGCCAACGCGGGCAGCGACAGCATCTCAAGCTACCGCATCGGCCCGGACGGTAAGCTGAGCCTTGCGTACGACGTGGCGCGTGCGCTGCCCGCAGGTACCGGACCGTTGGACCTGGGGCTCAGCCGCGACAGCCAGTATCTTTACCAGTTGGGCGGGCGAGCACACACGCTGACCGGCTTGCGGGTGAACGTGGACGGCAGCCTGAGCCCGGTGCAGGGCGGGCTGCCAATCCCGACCTCGGCGGTGGGCGTGGCCGCACGCTAGCTACCTGAAGGTCGTAAGTGAGGGGTCTCGCTTCCACAGTGCGAGACCCTTCATTTTCGGGCAAGACGAGGGTTCCATAAAGCGTGCATAGTGTACTAGCGACCTCCCGGCCGGGCCGGAAAATAATCATCGCTGCAATTTAATCAGTATTCTCTCCGCTTATTAATCAGTGTTTTACCACGTTGACGAGTCCGTAAGCGGCCCGTATAATGGTATCGAAGGATTCGTGTGTTCGGGTCTACGTCGAACAGGCGCGCTCGTACGGATGGCTTTCCTCTGATATCGTGACGGGCAAGCAGAAAGGAGGTTGAACTGGCGGTCTTCATAACAGTGTGATCACGTTCGCTTCAGCAACCGGCGGATCGTTAGCCCCATCGCTTCCTTCCCAGGAGCGTCAACGATAGCCTCGCATCGCATACATCACGGGTATCCCAGACTGAGTGCAAGATGCCCGTTGCTTATCAGCAGGCCGCGTGGAACTTCCAACGGCGGCGCAGTCCCTTTTCCCCAAGGAGGCCATCCGTGTTGAAGTCGTTGCGTTTTCCCATGTCACTTGTGGCACTCGTGGTGCTCGCGCTGGCCCTGTTCGCGGGCAGCGCGACTCCGGTTCAGGCCGCCGACCCGGCCCCCATGCTCGTTCTCAGCGACATAAGCTGTGACAACGGCAATATCGTCGCACACTTCGTTCTCAACAAAATCCCGGCTGGCGCCAAGGTAACTGGCTTCACGGTAGGCGGCGATTTGGCGGGCGCAAAGATCACGGACCCGAGGTTCGTGGGCAAGCAACAGGTAGCCCATTTTTACGTGACGATTGCGGGCACGGGCGCGACCACCTATGATGTCCAGGCATCGGTGATGGTGAATGGACAGAAGATCAGCTTGCACAATGCCGGTGACTGGGAAGTTGCGCCGTGTGGCAGTCGCACCGGCACGCTGAAGATCTGCAAGGTGCTGGCGGCAGGGACGACTGCGCCGGCGGGCACGCTCTTCACCTTCACGGTGAGCGGCATGGCGGATGTGGTCAGCGTAGCGCCGGGCACCTGCTCGGCCAACTTCGAGCTGGCAGCCGGTGATTACACGGTCGCGGAGACCGGCAGCAGGCCGGCGGGCTACATGGTGACGGCGATCGACTTCCTGGCGGGCAGCGGCACCCCGAATGTGGCAGGCGGCAGCACCGTCGCAACGGTAGTGTCGGGCCAGACCACCGAGGTGCGGTTCACCAACCAGGCGAATCGGGGCACG
>Ga0209538_1000576_pt1 | contig 21065 bp, 18 predicted proteins | sample BarGraNGADG00211_2_FD_184492 | JGI IMG/M metagenome (GOLD analysis project Ga0209538, IMG submission 184492) | Arctic peat soil microbial communities from Barrow, Alaska - Barrow Graham LP Ref core NGADG0004-211 (SPAdes) (version 2) | ecosystem: Environmental > Terrestrial > Soil > Wetlands >... | reverse complement strand
GCTGAACCGACGTCGACGACGTTCGGAGGTACTCATTTTTAATTGATCTAATCGTGCCATAATGTTTCACTTTTTTAGTAGTTTTGTTACTCTAAAGTGGTCAATGTATTTCAGGCATTGACAAATAGTCGGTAGTTAGTAGTTTTTAGTTGGTAGTAGATACTAAGAAGAATAGTTATTACTATTTATAACCACCTTCAGGTTAAAAACTCTCAATTACTTACTACCTAATACCAACTAAAAGCTATAAATCTTATATAAACTACTTACTACCAACTACTTACTACCAATATTACTGACTTAAAGAACATTCAATACTTGCTCTTTAATCTGTTCCAAATCATCTTTCATCAAAACTACAATTTTTTGCATTTCGCTGTGATTGGATTTAGAACCAAGTGTATTAACCTCACGACCAATCTCTTGTGCAATAAAACCAAGTTTTTTACCGGGAGATTTTTCGTGCTGCATAGTTTCCATGAAATAATCCAAGTGATTACGCAAACGTACTTTTTCTTCGTTTACATCGAGTTTTTCGATATAAAAAATCAATTCTTGTTCCAACCGATTCTTATCATAGTCGATTTTATCTGATAAAGCCTGTAAGTTTTCTTCTAAACGAGCTTTAATTTTTTCAACTCGCTCGGCTTCAAAAGGTGCTGTTTGATCCAGTAACTGTCCGATATGAGCTATTTTTTCATTAAAAACAGCTTCCAACGATTTTCCTTCCTGTATCCTAAAGACAGTAAGCTGTTCAACTGCCAATGCAATAGCTTTACGAATTTCAAGCCATTCATTTTCATCCAATTCCACAGTTTCAGTCTTCATAGTATCAGGTAAACGAAGCAAAATATCAAACCAATTGGTAGGCATATCAATGCCAATATTATCGGACAAGGTTTTAATTTGCTGGTAATATGACTCAACAACCGATTGATTAATCTGAGTTACCGACTCTTTACCGGAATTGTCCACATAAAGTGAAAGATCAATTTTACCCCGCTCCAGTTTTTGTGAAAGTTCGTTTCGGATTTCAATGTCTTTTTCGCGATACAATCCTGAAATGCGTGTTGATACATCCAACTGTTTGCTGTTAAGTGATTTAATTTCAACCACGATTTTTTTATTTCCATATTCGCAAGTGGCTTTTCCGAAGCCGGTCATCGATTGTATCATTATTTTTGGGTGATTTAGTAATTTGTTTATCTGTTTTCCAGTAACACTTTTAATTGATTATGCAAAAATACAATTTTTATTTTAAAGAATCGATTTTGTAGTATACTCTGTCAATTTTATTGTTTAAAGCACTATTTTAAAACAAAACAATAAAAAAATGTCGAAATTGTTTCAGTTCTACAAAATTGTTTTTATCTTTGCCATCCTAAAAATCAAAAGAAATGAACTTTATAGACTCATTATTGTATTGGCGTTGGCAAAACTATTGTTGTAAACAATGAGGTTTGGTTTGGCGTAAGTATACAAAAACGAATAATCCAGCATAACAGCCTGTTGTTTACAATAAACGACAGGCTGTATTTTTTTACGAAATATATTAAATTCAATATTTACTAATAATTTTACGACATCATGGAAAAAACGAAAAAATTTCTGTTGGACGAAAAAGAAATACCTACAAAATGGTACAACATTGTAGCCGACATGCAAAACAAACCGATGCCAATGTTGCATCCGGGAACAAAACAACCTATTAAGGAAGAAGATTTGTATCCATTATTTGCAAAAAAGTTGGCACATCAAGAACTGAATCAAACAGATCCCTGGATAGAAATTCCGGAAGAAGTGCGCGAAAAATACAAAATTTATCGTCCTACACCATTAGTTCGTGCCTATAATCTGGAAAAAGCATTGGATACGCCTGCTCATATTTATTTTAAAAATGAAAGTGTAAGTCCGGTTGGTTCTCACAAACTCAATTCTGCATTGGCTCAAGCCTATTATTGCAAAGAAGAGGGTATAACAAATATTACTACCGAAACAGGTGCAGGTCAATGGGGAACTGCATTATCTTTGGCAGCAAAAATTTTTGGTTTGGAATTAGCGGTTTATATGGTGAAAATCAGTTACGAACAAAAACCATATCGCCGCTCATTGATGCAAACCTGGGGAGCGCAAGTTATTCCTTCACCCAGTATGTCTACCAAAGCAGGAAGAAAAACAATTACAGAACATCCTAATTATCAGGGAAGTTTAGGAACAGCAATTTCCGAAGCCATTGAACTGGCGATGTCAACTCCAAATTGCAAATACACGTTAGGAAGTGTGCTGAATCATGTTACTTTACACCAAACTGTTATCGGCTTGGAAGCTGAGAAACAAATGGAAATGGCTGGTGAATATCCTGATGTTATTATCGGTTGCTTTGGTGGAGGTTCTAATTTTGGTGGAATTTCGTTTCCATTTATGCGCCACAACATCAAAGAAGGTAAAAAAACACGTTTTATTGCTGCAGAACCGACTTCATGTCCCAAATTGACTCGTGGCAAATTTGAATATGATTTTGGTGACGAAGCCGGATATACGCCGCTTTTACCCATGTTTACACTTGGTCATAATTTTGCTCCGGCACATATTCATGCCGGTGGACTTCGCTATCACGGTGCAGGAACCATTGTAAGTCAATTGATGAAAGATGGTTTGATGGAAGCAGTTGATATTGAACAATTAGATTCGTTTAAAGCCGGCGTTTTGTTTGCACAAACAGAAGGAATTGTACCCGCTCCCGAATCGGCTCACGCCATTGCAGCTGCAATCAACGAAGCGCTAAAATGCAAAGAAGAAGGAAAAACCAAAACGATTTTATTCAATCTTTCGGGACATGGATTGGTGGATATGTCTGCTTATGATCAATATTTAGCCGGCGATTTGGTAAATTATTCATTATCAAATGAAGATATTGCAAAGAACACTGATCAGCTGGAACATTTAGTTTAAAAGAATGATATTTTATAAGACAAAAAAACGGTTTCCAACAAGGAAGCCGTTTTTTGTCTTAAAAATCAGTTACTTTTTCTTTTTTGTAATCAATTGCTGTTATTAACCTGAGTGAAGTATCTTTAGTCCAATAACTCCACGCCCAGTTGAAAAATATAACTATCTTATTCCGGACACTTAAAATCAACATTAAGTGGAGAAACATCCATATATACCAGGCCAACGCACCCCGAAATTTAATGAACGGCAATTCCACGACTGCTTTATGTTTTCCAATCGTTGCCATCATTCCTAAGTCGTTATATTCATATTCAACGGGTTTAAAACTCTCATCTTTAAGCGATTTAAGAATATTTTTACTCAGATTTTTGGCTTGATTAATTGCTACATTAGCTACTTGAGGGTGACCTTTTGGATATTTTGGAGTTTCCATGTACGCCACGTCGCCCAAAGCATAAATATTATCGAATCGTTTCAATTTATTTGTGCGATCAACTATATACCTATTTTTAAAAATATCCTGAGGTTCCAAACCTTCAATTATATTGCCAATTACTCCTGCCGCCCAAATCACATTTTTAGTTGGAATTTTCTCACCGGTGTTTAATTCAGCTACATTTCCATCGTACGATACTAACAATGTTTCTGTTTTTACAATTACGCCCATTTCTTCGAGATATTTTCTGGAAGCAATTTTCGATTCTTCACTCATATTATTTAAAGTATTTTTACTACCTTCCAACAGAATAATATTGAACTTAGAAAAATCAATATCGTGATAATCTTTAGGTAAAACATATTTTTTCAGTTCGGCAAATGATCCTGAAAGTTCAACACCTGTTGGGCCTCCACCTACAATTACAATATTCATCCAGGCTTGTTTCTCTTCCGGTCTGGCAAAAATTTCTTTTTCAAAACTAAATAAAATCTTATTTCTAATAGCAATAGATTCTTCCGTAGTTTTCATTGAAAAAGCATTTTCACTTATTGCTTTGTTTCCAAAGAAATTAGATTGACATCCGGTAGCAATAATCAATTGATCATAGGTAATTGTTCGATCATAACTTGTCATTATTTTCTTTTCGACAGGATTAATGCTAATAATTTCAGCCATACGGAAATCCACATTTTTACTTTTTTGAAAGATTTTACGAAATGGAAATGAAATACTGGATGGCTCGAGCCTGCCGGTTGCTACCTGGTAAAACAAGGGTTGAAACTGATGGTGATTTTGTTTATCCACCAAAATGACTTTTAAATCGGCTTTACATAAATTCATTGCTAAATGTAATCCCGCAAATCCACCTCCAATAATAACAACTTTATCACCCTTTTCAAAACCTAAATTACTCATTTTTATTCTTATTAATGAATTTGAATACTATAAATACTAACAACAAAAGTATTAAATTGTTGACCAATAAAGAAATTGTCCATAAATTAAGATTTTAAATTGCACATAAATCATTGTATTTGAAATAGATAATAAATATAAAATATTATCTCTATCTTTGTGTTCAAATAGTAGGTCGGTTTGTCGCTTTTCCCTTGTGGAATGGAGGAAAGTCCGGGCAACGCAGAGCACCATATTTCCTAACGGGAAGCTGTTTGTAAGGGCAGAGTAACGTAACAGAGAAAAACCGCTCCGACTTGTCGGAGTAAGGGTGAAAAGGCGAGGTAAGAGCTCACCGGTTCGGATGGTAACATTCGAAGCCGTACGTCTTATGGGTTGCAAGATCATGTACACCGACGCATGTAGGGTTGCTCGCCCGATGTCGGGGGGTAGATTGCTGGAGACATAAGGTGACTTATGTTCGAGATAAATGACAAACACTTTGCGCAAGCAAAACACAGAACCCGGCTTACAGACCTGCTATTTTTTTTTGAAAATTCTTGTAGAACATTATATTCACCTTTCATTATGTCGAAATTAAATGATTTTTTCGTTCGTATAATTGATTTTTTTCGTTATGAAATTTGGCAGATTTCCGAATATGAATTACCAGCTGCAAAACGTTATTCTCATCGTTTTATTAAAATCATGATGTTGGCCATAAGAGGCTTTGTTACAGATAATTTAAATATCAGAGCCTCAGCACTCACCTACTCCATCCTGTTTGCCATCGTTCCTTTTATTGCACTTATCATGTCCATTGCCAGAGGATTTGGAGTTGAAGCATTGATTGAGAGTTCATTACAACAATCAATGATTGTTCAACCCGATTCGATACCCATCATCATGGGTTTTATCGACCGATATTTGAAAACGGCACAGGGAGGAATTTTTATCGGTGTGGGACTGGTGATTTTGTTTTGGTCGGTAATGAGTTTTTTACGGAACGTTGAAGGTTCTTTCAATAGCATTTGGCAGGTTAAGAAATCAAGGTCAATGGTTCGGCAATTTTCAATTTATTTTTCATTTATACTGATAATTCCGGTATTAATTGTTTTTTCGAGCGGATTATCCATTTTCGTTAATGCAGCCGTTACGCATTCTTATGTATATGGAGTTTTAAACCCTTTGATGCGGTTTGGCGTGAAATTTACTCCTTACATTATTAACTGGCTTGTTTTCACGATATTATTCATGCTGATACCCTATACTCGTGTGCGTTTTAATCATGCTTTATTTGCCGGATTTATTACAGGTACTGTTTTTCAACTATTTCAGTTGATATATATTCATGGTCAGGTTTATCTTTCGAGATACAATGTGGTATATGGGGGATTTGCTGCCATTCCATTATTGTTTCTCTGGTTGCAGATTTCATGTCTGATTGTTTTGCTGGGTGCCGAAATATCCTATACTTCGCAAAATATTCATAATTTTGATTATGAGCTTGATACAAATAATATCAGTACTCGATATAAAAATTTCCTGACGCTTTTTATAACCTTCATTATTATTAAACAATTTGAAAATCAGAAGTCTCCATTTACTTCCGATCAGATAGCAATGAATTATAAGTTGCCCATCCGTTTAGTAAATCAGATAATTACTAAGTTGGTAGAAGTAAATGTGTTGATTGAGGTTGTGTCAGAAACTTCAAAATCAAAAACCTACATTCCGGCTTTTGATATTAATAAACTATCTGTAAGTCTTTTGTTTTCAAAACTCGACAATCATGGTTCGGAAATGTTTTTAACCAATAAAAATGCATTGTTGGATTCATTTTGGCAGAAAACACTTGATCTGAAAGAAAAATCGGACGAAACTATTAAACACATTCTAGTAAAAGATTTATAAATCCGAGTCGTTGGATTCAGATTGAACTGCCGTTTTGTCGACTCCTTTCCTGAAAAGAAATTTCACGGTTTTCACTGAAAGCCACGTTATTACAAAATAATAGACAAGAACCAGTAAAATCCAGTGAAGATAAAAATTGCCCACATCATCGGTTAAAAACTTTCCATTCTCAAAATTCCCGCCAATCGGAAAGTAAAGGTATAAGATATCTATCAGATACTGACCGCAGTAACTTAGGTATTTTAAACCAATATCATCGAATGAAGAAATGAAATGAAGCCCATTGTGGATTGCAAGATTTAAAATAAGTATAACATGAAAAATAAGAAATTGAAAAGCTACAAAAACATAATAAGCTAAACCCTTCTTTTTCATAAACATAAATGCAATTATAATGCATAGGCCGAACAAAATACTTTGAAAGAGAATAGGAGCAACAAATTCGTTGAGTATATTCTCCGGATAAACATAATCTGCTACGTTTAAAAGCTTCGTTAACCACAAACCAAAGAGGTTTGCTGCAAAATTTATATATATCCAGCTAAGAATGATTTGAATTAGATACTTAATTTCCGACTTTGATATTTTCATATACTAAAAATTTATGCCTTTCTACTTATTTTTCAAATAAACCAACGCTTCCCCAACAACAAAATTACTTCCTACAATAAGAATAAAATCATTCGTTGAAGATTCTAATAAAGCCGATTTTATTGCTTGTATTACAGACAGATATGCGTACCCATTTAAACCATGACTTTGGGCTTTTTGTTGCAATAATTTCGTTGAAAGTGCCCGTTCGATTTTTGCTTGTGTAAAGTAATAATGAGCCTCTTTTGGTAACAAAGCCAACATAGCAGAAATATCTTTATCGTTAACCACGCCAAAAATTATTCGCAATTGATTATAAGTCAGTGTTTTCAACTGTTCAGCAACAAATTGAATACCTGCTGCATTGTGGGCGGTATCAGCAACAAGGATCGGCTTTTGTTGTAAAACCTGCCATCTCCCTTGTAAACCGGTTATTTCAGCGACATTTTCAAATCCTTCCTGCAAATGAGTATCTGATATTTCAAAATTCAATAGATTCAACTGCTCAATTACTGTTAGCGTTGTAGCGATATTTTTTAATTGGTACATACCGCATAAACCAAACACAAATGTTTTATTATCAGATGTTTCGACAATCATTTTATGATCTTTGTATTCTTTGAAAAAAACCTGAATTCGTTCTTCAGCAAAATAAATGGGCGCATTTTCAATCTTTGCCTTTGCCTCAAAAACGGAACGTGTTTCCGGAAGTGTTTCTCCAATTATTACCGGAGTTTTTGCTTTGATAATGCCGGCTTTTTCAAATGCAATCTTTTCGAGTGTATCGCCCAGAAAACCAACATGATCGAAACTGATATTTGTAATTACCGATAATTCGGGTTGAATTATATTGGTGCTGTCCAAACGTCCTCCTAATCCTACTTCAATTACCGCTATATCCACCTCACAATCAGCAAAATAATTAAATGCCATAGCCATAGTTGCTTCAAAAAACGAAGGATTAATTTCAGCAAATAAATTTTGATGTTGCTCAACAAAATCAACGACATACTGTTTTTCAATCATTACTCCGTTCACCCGAATCCGTTCCCCAAAATCAACTAAATGAGGCGAAGTATATAAACCTACTTTATAACCTGCTTTTTGCAAAACAGCTGCCAGAAAATGCGATACAGATCCTTTTCCATTCGTTCCTGCAATGTGAATGCTGCGAAAACGTGTATGTGGATTATTCAGTGCATTCATTAACCGAATTGTATTATCTAATCCCGGTTTGTATGCTGAACCACCCACCTGATGAAAAACGGGAAGACGGTCATAAAGAAATTGAATGGTTTCGGAATAATTCATATGTAAAGCTATCTTTGCTTTTTTGGAGATAAAGGGCTAATATTTCTCCCAACTTACAATCTCGTCTTTTGATTTTCGTTTTTTATTTCTCAAAGACTGAGATGAATATCCCAATAAAATAACGAGCATAACACGTTTATTTTTAGGTATTTCAAGTACTTTTCGTATCTTCTTTTCATCACACCAACCGATGATGCATGAACCAAGCCCTTCGTCAGTAGCTGCAAGACTGATATGAGCAGCCACAATACCTAAATCTATATGCGGATAATGCTTATTGGTTGCCCAACCCCCTGCATTTGAAGTAAAGTTGGCACTTTCTTCCAAAACAACAAGTTGAACAGGTGCCTGTTTAGTAAAATGGTTCATAGACAGTAGTTTACTCTCTGTTGCTTCGGCAACCTGCATTCGTTTTTCAGGATCAGTCACCACGATAATTTTCCATGGTTGCGCATTACATGCCGATGGAGCTAAACGAGCAGCTTCGAGAATTCGATCAAGTTTCTCTTTTTCAACCGGTTTGTCTAAATAAGCCCTGTCACTTTGGCGTGATTTTACTAATTCTAAGAATGAATTCATACTGTCTAAATAAAACACATTATCCTAAAAGGAGGATAGTGAGTTGTTTGAATTTCTTGTTCTATAAAAAAAATATATCTTTGTAAAAGAATTTATCAATATCATTGCCCATTTTCTAACTGAACAAATTTTTCTTCCTTTTGAGAATGAAAGTTGTTTTTTAGGAGCACGCAAAGATACTTCAATTTACACTATTATTATGCAACAAAAAGTACAAACTTACATTCAAAAACACCAATTATTGACTCCAAAAGGACAGATTATTGTAGGTGTAAGTGGTGGAACTGATTCAGTCGTATTGTTGCATATACTTGTTTCCCTTGGATATGACTGTGTTGCAGCACATTGTAATTTTCATCTGAGAATGGAAGAATCCAACAGAGACCGTGAGTTTGTTCGCAACTTAGCTCACTCCTACTCTATTCCTTTCTACCACATTGATTTTGAAACAACTAAATATGCCGAAGTTCATAAAATTTCTATTGAAATGGCTGCCCGCGATTTGCGCTATTCCTGGTTTTATGATTTACTTGAAAAACTTGATGGACAAGCCATTGCAGTGGCCCATCAAGTTGATGATAATGTTGAAACTATGTTAATGAACCTGGTTCGCGGGACAGGACTTCGCGGCCTGACCGGCATTCCAAAACGTAATAAAAAAGTTGTTCGCCCTTTACTCAGTTGCAACCGTTCAGAGATAGAGAATTATCTCCTCGAACACGATCTTGAACACGTTGTAGATTCAACAAATGCTGAAAATAATTATCTTCGAAATAAGTTTAGGAACGAAGTTCTGCCTGTTTTGACTGAAATAAATCCTACTGTTCGGGAAAATTTGTATAATTCAATCGAAAATTTGGAGGGCAATCTGGCAATTTATCAACAAGCTATCGATAATATTCAGGAGCAGATTGTTCATAAAAATGATAATATTATCAAAATGGATATTGATCTTATCAAGCAACAGGTACATGTACCGACCGTTATGTATGAACTGCTTTATCCCTATGGTTTTAATTCAGCTCTTATTGAGCAAATTACTGAGTGTTTGGATGCCGAACCGGGAAGAATATTCTACTCCGACGCATACCGTTTGATTAAAGACAGAAAGTACTTGATAATTAGCAAAAAAGATCATATTAAAACTGAATATTACACTATTGAACAAACAGACAAGGAGATAGACTTCCCTATAAAATTGAAAATCAACAAACTATTAATTACTCCCGATTTTCAGGTTTCAAAAAAAAGGTTTTGTATTCATGTTGATGCTTCAAAACTTACTTTCCCGATTCAATTGCGTCGGTGGAAGGCTGGTGATTGGTTTTTCCCTTTTGGAATGACCAAAAAAAAGAAAATCAGTGACTTTTTTATCGATAATAAACTCAGTTTAGCCGAAAAAGAACAAAGTTGGTTGCTTATTTCAGGCAATGATATTGTTTGGATAATAGGTCAACGCATAGATAACCGATATAAAGTAACAGATGAAACGAAAGAGGTTTATGAGATTGTTTTTAATGAAATTTTTAACAATAATCAGTAAAAACATTTTTTCAGAAGGTAAAAGTATCCGGAAAAGAATAGATAGATTAAACTTTGAAAATTAATTACAAATAAAGGCCGAACTTGAGAAAGTCAGGCCTTTAAGTTATTAGTTTATTTGATTTACCGTACAAATTTAATATAGCGTGGTTCGCTTGGTACATAATCTTCATTGTCCCACAATGTGCTGGTAATCATCAAATCAGCACTATAACGGTTACAGGCAATCGGCACATTGTGTATTCGACATTGACGAAGCAACATTTGAATATCGGCTTCGTGCGGTTGTGAATTCAAATCGTCAATCAAAAAAACAGCCAGATTAATTTGTTTTCGAACTACCAGAGCAGCTATTTCAGCATCACCTCCGAGTGGACCTGAATTCATACAAGTGATTTCGACTTCTACACCTTTTTCTTTCATTGCTTTTTGAATTAGTCCACCGGTAGTTCCGGTACAAATCAATTTATGTTTCGATAACATATCAGCATTAAAAACTGCCCAATCTACCATATCGGCTTTTCGTCTGTCGTGTGCAACAAGGGCTATAGTTAATTGTTTATTCATACGTTGGATATTTTGATTATTCATGCTTCAAAGTTACGGGATTTTAGCTAAGAAACAATGTATTGTTACAAAAGTTCTTGATTATTTAATTATCAGGTTGTGAATAGATGATTTTTATTTACTTTTGTGAGATAATGCAAACGTTTATATAATCTATTTTATTCATAGAAGCCATGATGAGAAAAATTGCAGTTTTATTATCAATTATCTGGACTTTAAGCATTTCAGCCAAACAGATAAAGACCGGGATTGAAGTTTTACGTGATCAGAACTTTAAAATACTGGAAGGAAAACGTGTCGGATTAATTACAAACCCAACAGGTGTTGACGGTCGGTTAAAATCTTCAATTGACATATTATTCGAAGCTAAAAATGTAAAACTCGTGGCACTTTTCGGACCTGAACATGGTGTACGTGGTGATGCTCATGCCGGCGATAAAGTTGATAATGTTACCGATCCCAAAACCGGCCTTCCTGTATATTCACTCTATGGCAAAACGCGAAAAGCTACTCCGGAAATGCTGAAAGATATTGATGTCCTGGTTTATGATATTCAGGATATTGGTTGCCGTTCGTTTACTTTTATCAGTACAATGGGTTTAGCTATGGAAGCTGCAGCTGAAAACAATATAGAATTCGTTGTGCTTGATCGACCTAATCCACTTGGTGGCGAAAAAATTGAAGGAAATATAACCGAAGAACCCTTTATTTCATTTGTGAGTCAATTTAAAATTCCGTACATTTATGGTCAGACTTGTGGCGAATTAGCACGCATGCTGAACGAGGAAAACATGTTGAAAAAAAAATGCAAACTGACCGTTGTAAAAATGAAAGGCTGGCATCGTAGTATGTCATGGGAACAAACAGGACTGGAATGGGTTTTAGCATCTCCCCATATCCCATATAAAAATTCGTCTTATTTCTATCCGCTAACCGGTATTTTGGGAGAATTGGGTTATTTGTCAATTGGGGTTGGATATACATTACCTTTTCAAATTATTGGTGCGCCATGGATAAATGCAGAACAACTCGCAACTTCAATGAATAGGCTTAATCTGGTCGGATTAGAATTTCGGCCTATCTATTTCAAACCATTTTACGCGGTATTTAAAGACGAAAATTGTCAGGGTGTTCAGATTCATATTCTGAATTACCGGAAAGCCAGACTATCGGAAGTACAATTTTATCTGATGCAGGAATTGAACAAGCTATATCCTGATAAAGCCGTTTTTAATAATGCGAATAAAGATAGGTTCAACATGTTCGACAAAGTGAGTGGAAGCGATCAGATTAGATTATTATTCGCTAAAAACAATTCATTTGAAGATATAAAAGATTATTGGTATAAAGATGTTGAAAATTACCGGAAGTTATCAAAGAAATATTATTTGTACAGATAGAACCAATGGAGCGAAGCGACATCCCGCTTGCGGGAGAACAAATGGAACGAAGTGACATCCCGCTTGCGGGAGAACCAAGACAAAAGACAAAAGATACAAATTCGTGTAATTCGTATTTAATTCGTGAAATTAGTACAATGAAATCATTCCTGAAAGACATAGAAACTCACATTCCCGCAGACCGTATTTACACCGACGATATGCGGTTGCTTGCTTGGGGAACTGATGCAGGGTTTTACCGTTTGTTGCCAAAAATAGTGATTCAATCAGCCAACGAAAAGGAAATTATTGAAATACTTAAAGCTGCCGGCAAATACAACCTACCGGTTACTTTTCGTGGGGCAGGAACAAGTCTTTCGGGACAGGCTATTAGTAATTCCATTCTGGTTGTAGCCGGGAAAAACTGGGAAAAGTACGAAATTGCACCCGACAACAATTCCATTCGTTTACAACCCGGTATTATCGGGGAAAGGGTGAATGAAATTCTGAAACCTCTTGGCAAAAAATTTCCGCCCGATCCTGCTTCAATAAAATCGGCTATGGTAGGCGGGATTATTCAGAATAATGCATCCGGAATGAGTTGTGGTATTCGCCAAAACAGCTATAAAATGCTGCTTTCCGTTCGGCTGATTCTGGCTGATGGCACTTTGCTCGATACCGGAGACGAAGAAAGCAAAGAAGAATTCAGACAAAGCCATCCGTCATTTATCCGTCGTATATCTGATTTACGGGATCGGGTTCAAACCAATAAAAAACTTAGCGAATTAATTCGTCGGAAATACAGTATTAAAAATGTAACCGGTTTATCAATCAATCCTTTTCTTGATTTCCACGATCCGTTTCAAATTATTGCCAATCTGATAGTGGGTTCTGAAGGCACACTGGCATTTTTGGCAGAAGCCACCATGAAAACTGTCGTCGATTATCAGTATAAAGCAAGCGCTATGCTTTATTTTGCCGATACACGAACTGCCTGCGAAACAGTCATTTCATTAAAAAACAGTCCGGTAACGGCAGTTGAATTTTTCGATCGAAAAGCATTGCATTCTGTTGAAGATAAACCCAATAGGTTGCCTGAACTCAAATCCTTACCTGAAAGCGGTTCTGCCTTACTTATTAAAACAGAAGCAGGAAATGAAAAAACACTTCAGGAAAATATTACCAAAATATCTTCCATCCTTTCGAATTTCAACACGCTCTTCCCTACCCGATTCACAGATGTCGAAGCAGAATATAACGCTTTTTGGGAAATGCGTTCAGGCATTTTTCCGTCAGTTGGAAGTATGCGTCCTGTTGGAACAACTTGTTTGATTGAAGACGTGGCATTTCAGATTGCAGATATACCTCAGGCAACTGAAGATTTACATGATATTCTGGTTCGTAACGGATATGAAGATGCCGTAATTTACGGTCATGCACTTGAAGGAAATTTTCACTTTATTATCAATCAACGTTTTGACACTCCAAAAGCAGTGACTCAATACGAAAATATGATGAACGACGTCATTGATCTGGTTGTAGACAAATACCACGGATCATTGAAAGCAGAACACGGTACAGGCCGGAATATGGCGCCATTTGTCCGAAGGGAATGGGGCGAAGAAGCATTCAAACTGATGTGCGAAGTGAAAAATCTCTTCGATCCAAAAGGATTGCTCAATCCCGGGGTTATTTTCAACGATGATCCGATATGTCATTTAAAGAATTTCAAACCGTTACCCATTACTCATCCATTGATTGATAAGTGCATTGAATGTGGATTTTGCGAAGTAAATTGTGTCAGTTGCGGATTTACACTTTCATCCCGTCAACGGATTGTTATTCAACGGGAAATTGCCCGTTTGAAAAACACAGGAGAAGATCCGTTGAAACTGGAATCGTTGGAAAAAAGTTTCAAATATGCCGGTGAACAAAGTTGTGCCGGCGATGGGCTTTGCTCAACTTCCTGCCCTGTTGATATTAATGTTGGGGATTATATTCATTTCCTTCGGGAAGAAAATATCCGGGATAATAAAAGAGCACAACAAATCGGAAATTGGTCGGCAGAACATTTCAGCGTTTTAGAAACCGGATTAAAAACTACACTTTGGGCTGCTAATGCAACAAGAACTATTATTGGCAACACAGCCATGGGTGCATTTACAAAAGGATTACGATATATAAGTGGAAATACAATTCCACCATGGACACCATCAATCCCAAAACGGGCAAAAAGAATCAGGAAACAGGCTGTAACTGAAAATCCTCTGAAAGTAGTTTATTTTCCAAGTTGTCTGAATCAAATGATGGGTGCAAGTCCGAACGATCCCGATCAGACTCCGCTGGTTCAAAAGACAATTGCATTCTTCAATAAAGCCGGATATGAAGTTATTTTCCCTGAAAACAGGAGCAATCTTTGTTGCGGTACGATTTGGGAAAGTAAAGGAATGCCTGAAATTGCCGATCGGAAATCTGCTGAACTGGAAAAAGAACTTTATCTCGCTTCCGCAAACGGACTTTATCCTGTGTTGTGCGACCAAAGTCCTTGTTTGAGCCGTATGCGACACTGTATGAATAATCTGAATCTTTATGAACCGGTGGAATTTATTGATCAGTTTTTGCTTGACAAACTCAATTTCCATAAAACTGACGAATCAATTACGATACATGCAACCTGTTCTACTATCAAAATGGGTTTAAAACCGACATTGGTGAAAATAGCCCACCTATGCAGCACGAATGTATTGGTTCCTGAAGAAGTGGGTTGTTGTGGTTTTGCAGGCGATAAAGGGTTCACCTTACCCGAACTGAACGAATACGGATTGCGAAAACTTCGTCCGCAAGTGGAGAAAGCACATGCCAAAGCAGGTTATTGCAATAGCCGGACATGCGAAATCGGGTTAAACACACATAGCGGCATTCCGTATATGTCTATTGTTTATCTGGTTGATAAATGTACAACAGCCAAAAAAAATGTGCCAATATGATAATTTGCCAATATACCAATGTGCCAATATACCAATGTGCCAATATGTCAATGTGATAATGTGCCAATGTGCCAATGTGAAAATTTGAAAATGGGTAGAAGTGATAAACGTTTAAGGGAATAATATTGTGAGTTTAAAATTATTTTTCAAATCAACTTAATAAACCAATCAACATAATCAACCAATCAACACATTTATAAATCAACTTAATAAACCAATTAACGGATCAATCAATTTGCATTTATGAAAAAATCAATCATTATTCTTCTTTCATTCGTAGTTAGTATTTCAAATATTACGGCTCAACATCCTATGCGCGAAATGCGTGCGGTATGGATTGCCACAGTTGCCAATATCGACTGGCCAAGCCAACGGAATCTGACATCTAAAGCTCAACGCGAAGAAATGCGTGCTATGTTAGATGAGTTTGCCCGAAACAATATCAACGCCATCGTGTTGCAAATTCGCCCTACAGCTGATGCTTTTTATCCTTCGGCACTCGAACCATGGTCGAACTGGCTAACAGGAAAACAGGGACAAAAGCCCAATCCTTTTTACGATCCGCTACAATTTGTCATTGATGAAGCACACAAACGCTGCATGGAAGTGCATGTATGGTTAAATCCGTATCGAGTGACCAACTCTGATAATGTTGAAATGCTGAACAAAAACCATTTATATTTTAAAAACAGAGATTTATTTGTCAAATATGGTGGTAAAACATACTTTGATCCCGGATTGGACGAAACGCGTGAGTTTCTGAATCGTGTGGTGGAAGATGTGGTGGAACGCTACGATATTGATGCCATAAATTTTGATGATTATTTTTATCCCTATCGTGTAACCGGTGAAGAATTTCCGGATGAAGCCACTTTCAGAAAATATCCACGTGGCTTTGCACCCTATCAAAAAGATGATTGGCGACGTAATAACGTAAATATGGTCATTGCCGAACTCCAACAAACCATCAAAAGTATTAAACCCTGGGTCGAATTTGGCGTTTCACCTTTCGGTGTATGGCGCAACGATAATGTAGATACCCGAGGTTCAGCAACCCGTGCCGGTGTACAAAACTACGACGACCTCTATGCAGATATTCTGAAATGGCTCAAAGAAGGAACTATCGACTATGTGGTTCCACAACTTTACTGGGAAATTGGGAAAAAAGTAGCCGATTACGAAGTATTGGTCAAATGGTGGAGCGAAAATTCTTATGGTAAAAATCTCTATGTCGGGTTGTATGCCTCTCAACTGGGCTCACCCGAAGCCAATTCGGCTTGGCGCAAGGGCAATGAATTGGTACGTCAACTGAATATGAACAAACGTTTTCCACAAATTGACGGAGCCGTTTATTTCAGTGCCAAAGGCTTTCTGAAAAACAAACAGGGACTCACCGACAGTCTGCAAAACAACTTTTATAAATATCCTGCTATTTGTCCGATAAACCGCAATATTCAAGGTGAACCTTCGGCACAACCGCAAAATATCCGCGTGCTGCGCGATGGGAAAGATGCCTATTTACTTTGGGACGAAGTAAACGAAGAAGGAGGTTGTCAGGTAGCCTATTACATCGTTTATGCTTTCAAAGGGAAAAAAGTCGGAGACCTGAATGATCCGGCTAACATTCTTGTTCGCACTACCGAAAATTGTATCAATCTTCGCGAACTTAATCAAAAATTCAGAGGAAATTTTACCTTTGTAGTAACCGCTGTAAATCGCTACAAACACGAAAGCGTGCCAACGCTGGGCGTGATAAGAAGAATGTAATTTCAGTTTTCAGTTATCAGTTATCAGTAACCAAATAAGGGGGTGTCCAAAAAAGGTCATCCCCTTTTCTTAAAAGTCACACCCGCAAATAAAGCCTTACATAATATTTTTATTGAATAATGCAAATAATTTATAATTTATTTCATTTTTTTGTATTTACATAAAAAATTTATAGTTACATTTGTGCGTTTTTAAATATTATTTATACTTTTCTTTCGAATATTGCCCTGAAGACCCAGCCTGCGGCAGGCAGGTTATCCATTTTTCGTTTAAAATCCTTTAATCTCTAATTGGATATATGGCTTTGATGTTTCAACACATTCGGTTCCAAGCCGATTCAACATGCAATGTCATGTTGGCCAATTCCTGTTGCAGGTTACAAAAAGGAGAATCCATTCCGAAGCACACGCATAACTTCAACCCTTATTCAACTTCACTTTACCTTTCTCGCTATCCCTTTTCACTTTGCAATCATTCAGTGCCGGATTTACAGCTTACAGCGTCGGAATCACATCTTTCGTACCCGGAATCGCATTGTAGGATGCCGGATTTACATCTTGCTCTGCCGGAATGGCATCTTGCGGCGTCGGATTTACATCTTGCAGGGTCGGAATTACATCTTGCAGGGTCGGAATTGCAAGTTACACGGACGGATTGGCAGGTTACGGTGGCGGAATGGCAAGTTATACCATCTGTAATTATAAAACAGCCCAAAAAATGTTTTATAATTCTACTGTGGTTAATGCCGTTGCTTCAAACAAATAGTATCAATGAGACGAACTTGTCCCGACTTGACGGGAGTCGAAATTGGGCTATATTGTTTGTGCAAACGGTATTACACCCTCGAAATCTCAGTTTATAGTATCAATACAATCATTAAACAACTATTTAAAATTATGGAAAGAAAAGAAATGAATCAACTCAGTATGATGAAAAGTGTGGAACAATTCCTCACTGACAATCAATTGCTCATTGCCGATAAACCGGCTCTTGTAGCAGCGCACGTCAATCTGAAAAACCTGATTGACAAAATCGAAACGCTTAGCCGGCAACAATCGGTAAGCACCAAAGCCGACACTGCTATCAAAGGTGAAGCCAAAAAAAATATGATTGACACTGTGCTCAAAGTGGCTGCCGGAATGGCTGCCCATGCCGCTTCCACCGGCGACACCCGCTTAAAAATGACTGCTGCTATTTCGCACTCAAAATTAGATGACATGCGTGAAACCGACTTCGTCAATCAGGTTCGTACCATTTACGATGCTGCCCTGCCCGTTGCCGCCGGACTTGCCGAATGGGGCGTGACGCAATCCGACATCGATGCCCTCGACACCAGCTCCGGTGAATACATGAGCAAGAGTCCAACGATCCGCAACGTGAAAGTAAAAGCCAAACAAGCTACCTCCGACCTCAAGGCAAATTTTGATGAAGCCCTCACCCTTATCAAAACCACCCTCGATGCCATGATGCTGCCGTTCAAAACCCTCAATCCCTCATTCCACGGCGAATACCTCAACGCCCGTGTAATTATTGATTTGAGGGGAGGACATGCCACTACACCGATTGATACCAAACCGGTAGAATAAAAATCCTATTGTAGAGACGCAATGCGTTGCGTCTCTACAATACAAAACAATAACGGAATAACCCCGAAAATCCAAAACAGAGTAGGGAGCAGAAGCCGAAAAGCGAGAGAGTAGGCAAAAATATTGAATAGCTTGTAAAATCAAAGTATCATTTTTAAAAGTGCGGAGTCAGCACTATAATCACTGACAAAAATAAGATGAAAAAAATATTCGTATTATTTAGCGTAATTGCATTAATCGCAATGGTCAGCTGTAAGGATGAAAAATCCGTTACCTCTGTCGATCCAAAGGTCATTATTGGTGAGATATTCAAAGCGGGGATGTCAGGGTATTCGCAGGCACAAACGGTAAAGTCACAAGCAGTAAAGCCACAAGCGTTGAAGTCATTTTCATATCCAATAAACGAGCCCGTGGATTATACTATGCTAGGGCCTGAAGGTGGCAATATCCATGTAACCGGAAGTATCACCGGCTCAATGAATTTTGATGCAATTGGCAATCTACTTCCCAGTATTTTGTTGATCGGATTAACCGAGACAATTTCCGATTTCGCATTTAAGTTCAATGGTCAAAAGTATACAATGAATGGAGCACCCTATGTCTCGGCGACAGGGACGTTCACCATTCAGCCTGATCGTACTTTTGGAACGGCATCCAGTATGCAAATAGGAGGAGGTGTCCGAGTGGTTGGCCCTAGTTATGACCAAACCAGCAACATTCATATAACGATTAATTTCAACTCAACCGGTACAGGCGGTAATGTGAGCGGGACATTCGGCGGCGAGGCGATTAATTACACGTCCTAAGCCTTGTTTCGTCCAAGTCTGTAAATTTGCAGCAAGTTTAGCGAAGTGTAACTTGGACCTGCCTGCCGCAGGCAAGCTGGAAACAAAAGAAGTTTTAAACTTTAAAATAAAACAGTTACAAATCGAAACGAAGTGAAGATGCCGATTTATCGGTACTGAGCTAATTATCAGTCCAAGTCTCCGTTTCACTCAGACTCGCGATACACGCGAAAATGAACGACAAATCATGAATTTACAATTTATTACTTCATTCTGGAGAAAATAAAGTAGAAATGTTTATCGAATAACTTGATTTTCATAAGAACGAAATACATGGACAAACCTGAATATCCAAAAAAAAGTAGGGAGCGGAAGCCGAAAAGCTTGAGAGTAGGCAAAAATTTTATATTTAAATTTATGAAAAAATTATTAGTTATTGCATGTGGTATTTTATTGATTTCTTTATCTAGCTGTAGTACTAAATGTACTTGTACTACATCAGCAACTGGAACCGGTTCAGAGTATTTTCCAACTTCAACTACAACAATGGAAGGTAGTGGAGCAAGTTATTGTAAAAATGCAAGTTCAACTACAACATCCGGTGCACTTACAATAACAACTGTTTGTAAGTAAAGAAAAGGCAAACAATAGGAATTGGGATTGCAGTTCCTATTGTTTCAAAAAAACAAGAAAATGATTAAAATAAAAAAATATTTACCCTATTTATTAGGTGTTGTTTTTATTGCTTCAGGTTTAGCAAAGCTTATTTCTGTAGATTTTTTTGAACAATTTTTATATAGCTTCAAAATACTGAATCTTGACTTTGCAATCATTTTAGCGCGTTTAATAATCGGGGCTGAATTAATTATTGGTTTGCTTTATTTACTACGCATTTATATCAAACCTGTATCTTATATCACTTTAGCTTTATTGTTTGTGTTTACGGGATTTATTGCGTTTCTGGAAATAAGTAATTCTAATGACGATTGTTATTGTTTTGGAACTCTTATTCAACTATCAAATACAGTATCAATCATCAAAAACATCATGCTTTCGATAATTATAATTCTCGTTTTAAGAACAAACTTTGAAGAAACATTACAATTCAAAAAATCAAAAATAATAATATCCATTTTATTAGGAGTGTGTCTGAGTTTCGGCATATACTTTCCTAATGGACTATTTGGTGCAAAAAGTGAAGTTACTTATTGTAAACCTTGTTTTGAAAATTTCATTTCGAACAATCAACTTTCAAACAAAAAAATAGTGATTTGTTTTTTCAGCAATAGATGTAAGTACTGTCAATTGGCTGCTAAAAAAATCTCTGTAATCTCTCAGAAAGCAAGAAATCAAAAAGATATTTTATATGTGTTTTGGGATAGCAATCACAATCCAAAAAAATTTTACGAAGAAACCAAAACTATTCCACTTCACTCATTAGAAATGGATGTCCTCACTTTTATAAAACTAACAAATGGAGAAATGCCTCTAATTGTTTTATACAATAAAGGAGTTATTGAAAAAACATTCAGATATAATGATATTAACGAGAGTGCAATTATAAATTTCTTAAATGTCGGCCGACAAACTAGTGCCAAATGAGTAATTCATTCAATTATGAGTCCAAGTCTCCGCTGCGCTCAGACTCATATCTTTGTAGCGACAAAAATAAGTATAAATTTGAAGAAGTTAATACCTTTGTATGAATAATGGACTCTAAAAGTGTAAAACTCGCTTAGACAAACACGATTTATCGATGTAGGGTTCAAGGA
>Ga0209538_1000575_pt1 | contig 21101 bp, 12 predicted proteins | sample BarGraNGADG00211_2_FD_184492 | JGI IMG/M metagenome (GOLD analysis project Ga0209538, IMG submission 184492) | Arctic peat soil microbial communities from Barrow, Alaska - Barrow Graham LP Ref core NGADG0004-211 (SPAdes) (version 2) | ecosystem: Environmental > Terrestrial > Soil > Wetlands >... | reverse complement strand
GGGCTGACCGACATCGGAGCATGCGTGTCCATCGAGAACGAATACGAGTGGTATGACAACAACGCCGGCAAGGCTGATGGGGGCAGCGTGTACTTCGACATCCATGAGGTGGACGGCATGCGCCTGGTAGGGGATTGTCTACTGTTCGATATCGACCACGCGACAGGGACAGCTGAACTGGGAATCATCATCGGCGAAAAGGACTGCTGGAACCGCGGATATGCGACGGAGACCGTCGCCCTGCTGGCCCGGTACGCCTTCGACGTCCTGGGGCTGAGCAGTGTCATCCTGAATGTCTACGACTTCAACAAGCGGGCCGTCGCAGCATACCGCAAGGCCGGGTTCCGCGAAGTCGGTCGACGCCGGGGTGTACGTCATGGCGCGCGCATTGTGCAAGAGGTCATCATGGACATCGTGCCGGGCGAGGTTGCTGGGCTGACAGATTGAACCAGGAACAGACCCTGACGACAAAGCTGGATTCCCGCCTACGCGGCAGAGCGCCACTCCCATGACACCAACATGCAGAACACCCTCGGATACCAAAGCGCCCCTCGCATTGGGAAAAAGTGCTCGGGAGAAAACATCCTTGGGCTCGTGGGAAGCACCCCTCGTATTGGACTAACATACTCGGGGGGAATGACGGATTGTCGCACGCATTACGCCGCTTGACCCACTCTGCGCCACGACTATCCTGAGAGCAGGATCGTGCGAGTTTCCCACTTTTCGCGCGTGTGGCAAGTAAACTGCCATTCGATGAAGTCAAGGATAGATCGGGAGCTGTGAATGCGAAGAACATGCACAAGACACTCGCCGACAGTGCAGGGTGTCGCCGGCATGACCAACCGTGGCCGGGAACCAAGCAAGAGGAGCGACCATGACTGACAAGGAAGTCCGTTCAGGCGAGGCTGACATAGTGCAGAAGCAGACGAAAGAGGCATTGCAGGAGAGTGAGAATAAATACCGCCTGCTTATCGAGAATAGTCATGACATCATATATGCGCTCGATTTACAGGGCTTCTTTACGTTTGCTTCGCCAAGCTGGAAACGGATCTTGGGCCAGAATAATGATGCGGTTGTCGGCCATCGATTCCATGAGTTTGTACACCCCGACGATATTCCCCGCTGTGAAAAGTTCCTGGCATCTCTCCTTGAGACACCAGAGCCTTTGCTGAGCATCGAATATCGCGTTCGGAACGTGGAGGGAGAGTGGAGGTGGTACAGCTCAAATGCAGCGCCGGTCATTAATGCTGATGGGACATGCACGTCTTTTGTCGGCATTGCCAGCGATGTTACCGAGCGCAAGCGGGCAGAGGAACGTCTGGCATCTCAGTATGCCTTGCTTCAGGCTATCATCAACAGCTCCGGAGACGTCATCGTTTTTTCATTGGATGCGCAGTACTGCTACACCGCTTTCAACGACAAGCATCGCCGGGAGATGAAGAAGGTCTGGAGTGTCGACGTCCAAATCGGAATGAACATGCTCGATTGTATGAATATCCCGGAGTTCAGGGCTCTCGCAAAGCAGAGCATGGATCGCGCGCTACGCGGCGAGTCTTTCCTGGAAGAACAATACCAAGCTAACTTGGATATCTACTACGAATTCAATTGGAGTCCGGTTATGCAAGGCAAGGACGTTGTTGGCGTTGCTGTCTTCACCCGTGACGTCACCAGCCGCAAACAGATGGAGGTGGCGCTCCTGCAGGCAAGAGACGACTGGGAAAGCACCTTCGACAGCCTGACAGACATGGTGACCATTCATGACAAGAATTACGACATTATCCGTGCGAACAGTAGTGCACGTCAGATGCTGGGGCTGCCTCTCCTGGGCAATCTCATCACGAAGGCGAAATGCTTCATGTGTTACCACGGCACGGAAAAGCCACCTGAAGGGTGTCCCAGTTGCAGAAGTCTCGTGACCGAGCAGCCGGGCTCCTTTGAACTCTTTGAACCCCACCTTAACAGGTATCTGGAAATCCGGGCCATACCAAGGTTTGACACTCACCACCAGTGCATCGGGTTGGTACATGTCGTCAGAGACATCACGGACCGCAAGCGGGCAGAGGAAGAGTCCCAGCGGGAACGAGCATTTTTCGACCAACTGGTGGAGTCGGCCCCGGAAGGCATCGCGATCACCAATACCCAAGGCAGGGTCACGCGGGTGAACGCCGAGTTCCTGCGCATGTTTGGCTATGAAGTTGATGAAGCCGTCGGGCAAGATATTGACGACCTTGTGGCACCTCCCGCGCGCCAGGAAGAAGCCAGGGAGCTAACAAAGTCTGCTGGCCAGGGAGGTGAAATCCTTCTGGATACGGTCCGGCGCAGGAAGGACGACACCCTCATTGATGTGTCCGTTATTGCCGCACCTATTCTGATCACAGGGAAGCAGGAGGCAGTTTACGTCATCTACCGCGACATCACCGGGCGCAAACAGATGGAGCAAAAACTCGAGGAAATGGCGACCCATGACTTCCTTACGGGGCTGCCAAACAGAGCATTGCTGCTCGACCGCTTCACTATAGCAGCAGCGCTGGCTCGCAGGAACAAGTCCAGGCTGGCCGTCATATCGTTGGACCTGGACAAGTTCAAGTCCGTCAACGATACGCTCGGCCATGACGCAGGGGACCAGGTGCTCAAGACGATCGGCATACGGCTTACGAGAATCGTGCGTGCCAGCGACACGTTCGCCCGCGTCGGGGGGGACGAGTTCATATCGGTGATGCTGGGGACTAGCCGCATAGAAGATGCCAGTGTCATGGCCCAAAAGATCCTGGATTCCTTCAGGGAGCCGGTCTCAGTTGGCGAGCATCAGCTGCATCTGTCCACCAGCATTGGCATCGCCATCTACCCTGACGATGGAGACAACCTGGAAACCCTGACAAAGAAATCAGATGCCGCAATGTACTATTCCAAGGGGCACGGCGGCAACCAGCTCAAATTCTACCGCGACGGTGACGCCTACTGAGTCCGGCTATGGCTGGAAGTTGACGTCGGGGACAGTGCTGGATTCCCGCCTTCGCGGCAGAGCGCCACTCCCATGACACCAACATGCAGAACACCCTCGGATACCAAAGCGCCCCTCGCATTGGGAAAAAGTGCTCGGGAGAAAACATCCTTGGGCTCGCGAGAGGCACGCCTCGCCTTGGACAAAAGGGCTCGGGGGGAATCACGGATTGTCGCACGCATTACGCCGCTTGACCCACTTTGCACCACGACTATCCTGAGAGCAGGATCGAGCGAGCTCTCCTCTTTTCGCGCGTGTGGCAAGAGGACTGCCATGCGACGAAGTCAAGGAGAGTTCAGGAGCTGCGAATGGAACAAATGTGCACAAGACAGCCGCCCGCAGTGCAGGGTGTCGCCGGCATGACCAACCGTGGCCGGGAACCAGACAAGAGGAGCGACCATGACTGACAAGGAAGTCCGTTCAGGCGAGGCTGCTACGGTGCAAAAACGGGCGGATAGTGCTCTACAGGAGAGCGAAGAGAGATACCGCGCCTTGTTCGATAATTCTCCGGACTCGTATCTGATCCTGGCCAAGGGTATCGTCGTCGACTGCAACCGCGCCGCCGAAGCGATGTTGCGTGGCGATCGCTCGCGGATTGTCGGGCAGTCTCTGGGTGCCCTTTCGCTCGAGTTTCAGCCAGATGGAAGAGTGTCGGCGGAAGCCGCATCCTGCATGATAAGTGATGCGCAGCAAATGGGCAGCCACACGTTCGAGTGGTTGCATCGCCGGTTTGACGGGTCAACTCTCTGGGTCGAAGTGTCTCTTTCCTCGTTGACGATGCAAGAGCAACCGACCGTGTTTGCCTCCATGCGTGACATCACCGAACGCAAGCAGGCGGAAGAGGCGTTGCAGGAATCTTTGGATAGATGGCGAGTCGCTCTTGACGCTATTTCCGATATAGTCTGCCTGATCTCGTCTGAACACACATTCCTGGCAATCAATGAAACAGGAGTGAGGGCGCTAAATCTTCCTCGTAGTGAGATTATCGGTCGTAAATGCTATGAATTGGTGCACGGGACCACATGTCCTATCCCCGTCTGTCCGTGCAGTAAAGCCATCGAAACCGGTCTGGAGGGGTCCAGCGACTATGAGCAGGGAGGGAGGTTCTATTCTTTAGAAGCGTGGCCACTAAAGGATAAATCAGGACATGTTGCCTCATTCGTTCATATTGTAAAAGACATCACCGAGCGCAAGCGTGCGGAAGCAGACAAGGAAGCAATGCAGGCTCAGCTCCGCCAGTCCCAGAAGATGGAAGCCATCGGGGAACTGGCAGGTGGGGTGGCCCACGACTTCAACAACCTGCTGACCGGCATTCTGGGAAACATCGCCCTCATGCGCAGCAGCCTCTCGCCATTTGACCCAATGCTTGAGAATCTGGAGGCAGCCGAGACCGCCGCCCATCAGGCAACCGAGCTCACGAAAGGACTGCTGACCTTCGGCCGCAGTGCCGTGGTCCTGCCGGTGCCCATGAAGATCGTGGACGCGCTCGATGTGACCCTGGCCATCCTGAGGCAATCCCTGCCGGCCACCATGCAGCTCGTCCGGGACGATGGGCAGGCGATCTGGAACGTCCTGCTGGATCAGTCGCAGGTGACGCAGATCCTGCTCAATCTTGCCGTAAACGCCCGCGACGCCATGAATGGCAAAGGCAGCCTGACGATACGCACCAGGAACGAGACCGTGGGGGAGGAGTACCTCCAGACCCAGCCGTTTGCACGGACAGGGGAGTTTGTCCACCTCAGTGTCACGGACACGGGTCCCGGAATGTCGTCGGAGGTCATGCAGCACCTCTTTGAACCCTTCTATACGACGAAGCCGGTCGGGTCTGGCACGGGGCTGGGACTTTCCATCGTCTACGGTGCCGTCAAGCAGGCCGGTGGCTGGATCACGGCAACATCCGAGGATGGTGCCGGGAAAACCACCCCTCGGATTGAAAGAACATCCTCGGGGGCGACCTTCGACATCTACCTCCCTCGCTGCCTGGAAGCACCTGCGCAGCCGGTGACCCTCAATCCCCCCTCGGAGAACATGTGCGAGGGGACAGTGCTGGTCGTCGAGGACGAACCGGTAGTGGCCAGGGTGGCCCAGGCGTTCCTTGCAAAGAGTGGCTGTACGGTACTGACCGCGGTCGACGGTGCCTCAGCTATGGCCATCCTGCAGGAGCGACATGCGGACATTGGGCTTGTCCTTCTGGACATGACCATGCCAGGCATGACGACGGACGAGATCGTGCAAGGGATCCGAGCCCTGGACTCAACGGTGGCTATCCTGCTCAACTCGGGGTATACCTCGGGTGACGCTGTCGCACGTATGCTCGAAGACGGCATTGTGCAGGGATTCCTGGAAAAGCCGTACACCATGGGCGAGCTGATGGAAAAGGTACAAGAGTTGCTCCCCGGCAGTTGAGCAGGCTGGCGGCGCCGAAATGGCAACTCCAGCCACGGTGGGCGGCTGACCCAAACAACAAGGAAAAGATTCCCCCCCGTGCGGAGAAGCACCCCTCGCCTTGGACAAAAGGGCTCGTGAGAAGCACCCCTCGTACTGGACTGACCTACTCGGGGGGAATGACGGAGTGCTAACAGGTCAGAGTATGAAGGTAACCATGTACGGATGGTTCAAGAGACGTGTAGCAGAGGTGGCAGCAGAAGACTGAGAACCCGGCCGGCAAGGGCTGGACCTCAGATAAGCCAACAAGACAACACAAGGAAGGCACAGACCGCCTTCCTCTCTTCTCCTCCCTCCTCGTCGCCCGGCTTTCCAGCCGGGCGACTTCCTTTTCTGCCCGTGACCACGTCACATTTGAGAGACCCGTGCCTGTTGTCGGGCCACAAATCCGTTATACTGCGAGAGGTGCACGGGCGTCTGCGAGTCCTGAAAGGGGCCCCTGAGCTGCCGAGTGCACGGGCGATCGCACCCCCAAGTCGTGCGTGTGGCCGTCCGCTGCCGTGGGACAGCGTTTTGGCCGCAAGGAGGATTGTATGACTTTTGCTATTGAGCCGGCTGAGCCCGTCACTGTGGAAGTGGCGCTCGGCTGTGGCACCTCGCGGACCGTAACGGTCCACTGGGAGAAGGGGACATTGTACGTGCGTGCAGGCTCAGAGCCTCAGCTTGCGTTTCAACCGTCCCTTGAAGCATGGAAGCGTTTCTGGCGTGCCGCCGACAAGGCGAACGTCTGGGAGTGGAATCGTATTCAGCAGGCCGACCAGCCTGTGCTCTGGCGAATCGCACTGGATACTGGTGCGAAACACGTCACTGCCTCTGGTCAGTCGCGCGCGACCGACGAGTTCAAGACGTTTGTACGCGCCCTCAAGAAACTGCTTCCCGGCGTCAGCCTCCCCTTTTCCACGTGACAACTCCCACAACACCCATTTATTCGGAGGAACCCGTGTCAATCACCAGATTCGTCATCAAGAAAGAAGACATCGACCGCACAGCCTGGCAACAGGTCCTGGTCGAAGCCGACCAGAAACTGTGTTCGGTGTACGGTAGACTGTTCTACCAGCGCGCACAGGAAGCAGGCAAGGCGCACGACTCGCGCACAGAGGCTGTCTACACGTTCCTCGGCGCGGTCGCTTCGCCCGAACTCAAGCTCGAGACCCCGTCGCGTGACCCTTTTGTCCCCGCCGCCGATCTTCAGTACTCGCGCACGCCGCTCCCCGAAGACTTTTCGGCCGACGAGCTGCATGTGATCAAACAGCTCATCGAGACTGTCCAGGACGCGGAACTGCGGTCCCGGCTTGCGGACATCCTCTGGGTACGTCAGGGTGACGCCAGCGTTGCCAGCCTGGCTGTCGACAGCTACCTGAGCAGCGCCCTGCATCTCAAGGACGTCGTCCAGTGGGCAGATGGCTACGATCGCCTGAAGCGTTCCTTCGACATCGCCGTTTTCCTGGGCAAGGAGACCAAGGCGTACCGCAAGACCATCGACTACCTTCAGAAACAGCTCAGTGAGTTTGGCGCTGAGGAGCCGACGCCCTGGTGGGCCAAACTCATCAACCTGCTGCTGGACGCCGGCGAAGGCAACGCCTCTCGGTTCGCCAGCATCTGCGGCACAAGCGCACAGCGTTGCGAGACCGCTGGACAGTGGGAAACCGCACGCCTGTACTGGCAAGTCAAGGCTCGCTGCGAGACCGCTGCAGGGCAGGACAAGAACAGGGAACTGGCTCTCAAGCGCGCCTCCGACACCTATGTCAGGCAGGCCGACGTCGTGCAGTCCGAGGCCCAGCCCGTCACCGACCACGCGTTGGAACTGATGCGCAGTGCCATGGAATCGCTTGCCAAGGTCCCAGGCAACGAGCAGGCTGTCATCGAGCTCAAGAAACAGGTCGACGCGCTCGAGCTGAAACGCAACGATGCTCCCATGAAGAAGCCGTCGCGTATGGATCCGGCTGGAATCACCCAGTGGGCACGTGATCAGGTCAAGAGCAAGGACCTCCGTGCCGCACTCGTCGCGCTCGCCAATCTGGCCGAAACACCCAAGCCCGCAGAACTGGAAGAGCAGGTCGACGCCAAGACGGGCCGGATGCCATTCCAGTATCTCATCAGCACGGTCGGAATGGACCAGGAGGGAAAGGCCTCCTCTCACAGTCCCGCCGCCTTCACGGGCGATACCCGCGAGATTCGTACGGCCAAGGACGCCGAACTGTACCAGGAGGCTGCCCGCAACCGTCAGATTGCCGTGCTCGCTCTGCTCGACCCCGCCCGTCGTCAGGTCCTGTCAGACCATGTCGTTCGACTGGATGACTGGCGTGTCTTCACAACCGACAACCCCTTCGTCCCCGTCGGCCGCGAGGAGATCTTTGCCCGTGGCATGGATGCGGGCATGAATGGCGATTTCCTTGTCGCAGTCTCACTGCTGACACCGCAAGTCGAAAATGCCGTACGCATCGTCCTGAAGAAGGCCGGTGTCGTTACCAGCAAGATCGACATGCGCAACGTCGAGCAGGAGCGCGTACTCGGAGCCCTGCTGGACATGGATGAAGCAGAACGCGTCTTCGGGCGCGACCTCATGTTCGACCTCAGAGGCCTGCTCGTCGAGAAGTTTGGCTCCAACATGCGCAACGAGCTGGCCCACGGCCTTCTGGACCTCGACGACTTCAAGGGTCCTGACGCCGAGTACCTGTGGTGGTGTGCGCTCCGCCTTATGTTCCTTCCGTCGCTGCAGGGCGTGAAGACCGACCTTTCGCGCCTCCATCCCGGGACGCCCGCCCGTCAACAGCCTGATCTGATCGATGTGCATGGACGCGTCCACCATCAGGAAAACGGTTTTGACGAACCATCGGTGGCTGCACAACCGGCAACAAAGCCGGCTGTCACCGCTCCAGCACCTGCTCCTGTTCAGACCACCGCCCCGTCCACGACGCCTCAGCGTGCTCCTGAGCATGACCGTAACCGTAACAGAGGGCGTGGCCGCTTCGGCCGCCGTGATCGGGAGCAGAGACCCGAAACGACGACTGCTGAGACCGCTCCAGTGTCTGCACCTGCACCAACGCCTGTGGCGGCCCAGCCGACACCCGCTCCTGTCGTCGAGACCAGGACCACTCCTGTGGTGCCTTCAGGGCGTGGCCGCTTCGGCCGCCGTGATCGGGAGCAGAGACCCGAAACGACGACTGCTGAGACCGCTCCAGTGTCTGCGCCTGCACCTATGGCGTCTCCAGTTTCGACCCCCGTGACAAGACCTGCCGGCTCCACCAGACCCGTTGTCGACTTCCGCGCCGAAGTACGCGCGGCGATGGCAGCATCCGGTCTTGTCGGCTCCACGGACACGAAGCCTCAGCAGTCATCTGTTACCAGCCCTACTGGGGAACGTTCTTCAGAGAAACCCGGATCTTCCTCTGGCACGACCACCCCCATCGCCACTCAGTCCCACAGACGTGGCCGCAGACCATCGCACCCGGTGACCGCTGAGACAACGCCTGCACCAGAAACTCGTGGCGTCCCAAAGCCCCAGGCCAGGATCGCACCAACGGTCGTCGAGAAGAGGCCTGTCGAGACAGAGGCTCCGGCGAAGAACGCTCCACACCGCGGGCAGCGACGTGCAAGGACAGCCCAGTCGCAGCACGGACCAGCGAAACCCGTCGAGAAGAAACCGGAGATAGCGAACAAGGCTCCCGTCGTCAAAGGTGGAAAGGAAGCCTTGAAGGTAACTGCTCCGAAGCCGGGACAAGAAGCAGCTGCACAGGCAACAAGGACTCCTGCGAAGCACCAGCGCGGACAGAAGGCTCCCAAGCCGGGGACAAACGACGCCAAGTAGCCTTCCCTGCATCACGCAGTTGTCAGCCCTGGGACCATGGTCCCAGGGCTTTATCGTTCGCCTCCGGGCACCCATATTGCACAGCAGGGCATCGTCGCCATACTGTCCGCAGGAGGTGACTCCATGAGTATCCCGTATGCACAGGCATCAGAATGTCCGTAGAGCCCTTCTGCTCGTCTCGTTTTTGCTATTCCCCGTGACGTTCTACTACTTGTCTCCCTACCTCATCATCATGGGTGCTGGCGAACGTACGGCGTCGGGTAGCATGGTGGTATTCGGCGTGATGGCCTTGACCGCGCTCGTGCTGGGCCGCCTGTTCTGTGGCTGGGTGTGCCCCGCAGGGGGATTGGGCGAGGCGCTGTTTGCAGTGCAGAACAGAAAGGCGAACAACAGGTTCAACTGGACGCGGTGGCTGGTCTGGGTGCCGTGGATGACCGTTGTTGTTCTCGTGACCTTGAGGGCGGGCGGCATCGAACGCGTCGACGTCCTATACCAGACCGACCACGGGGTCTCACTGACGACCGCTGGTGGCATGGGACCCTACATCATTTTCTACGCGGTCCTCGCACTGGTCTTCGTCCTGTCACTGACGGAGGACAGGCGTGGATTTTGTCACCATGCCTGCTGGATGGCGCCGTTCATGATGATCGGGAGGGGGATCCGCAACGCCCTCTGCCTTCCTGCCGTCCAGCTGAGCGCCGACACCCCCGCGTGCGTCGGTTGCCACGCCTGTACGACTGCGTGCCCGATGAGCCTCGAGGTTCAGGCGATGGTCCTGAGTCAGCGAATGGAGAACAGCGAATGCATCCTGTGCGACACCTGCGTCGATATCTGCCCCCACAACGTCATCCGTTACGACTTCGGCAGACCTCGTCCTGCGAACCACGTCCAACCAGAGAAACCGTAGTCACCCTTGGGCACAGGGCAAGACTGCGCTGGCAGGGTCTCCTGGTGTGTGTTCTAAGACGCGACGATCGACCAGGCCGCGTAGAGCAGAAGTCCCACGAGGACGAGCGAGTAGGCGAACTTGACTTTTGGGTTGGCGATGAAACGCTGGATGCCGGCGCCCAGCAGCGCCCACAGCGAGGTCGAACAAAAGCTCAGGACAGCGAGCAATACTGCAGAAATGACGACTGCCAGCCAGCTCTTCGCCAGTGGAGCCAACAGCGTAGCATACATCGTGAGCCCGAACAGGATGACCTTGGGGTTGACGAACTGGAGCAGCAGCCCGTCACGGTACCGCGTGCCGCTCGCCGCGGGGGACGCATGTTTCTTATCCTGTGGCCGCACGACGGTCCAGGCGATCCATAGCAGATACGCGACGCCCGCGATCTTCAGCACGATCGCGATTCTGTCATAGGCTGAGACGAGGAGTTCCGTCAGCAGTCCCGTTGCCACCATGATGCAGAAGAACCCTGAAACGACACCCCCGATGAAGCGCAGCGTGCGGGGATACCCTACGCGCATCCCCAGCGATGAAGAGGTGATGTTGTTCGGACCCGGTGTGAAGATGGAAACCAGCGCGTAGCTGAGCACTGGCAGCAACTCGATTCCCATCACCTGCACGGCAAGTGCTCCAGCGATATGCGAAACGGGTGCAGCTCCGCGGTCATGACACCTGCCCACACGGCGGGGTCGTCTGCCATGAACGAGCTCGCCGCAGTCTCGTCTTCCGCTTCGAAGATCACAATGCCAAATGCCCCGTCCGTTGCGGGCCCTGCCAGTCGTACCGTGCCTGCACTACATGCCTGCTGCAGATGCACGAAATGACGGTCGATGGCGGCGGACTCCTCCTCCGTCGGCGACGTCCTCGCCGCAGGCCTGGTCAGGTGTACCACATAGATCCATGTCGCCACATCGTTCTCCTGTGTCATGGCTCCCCCTCCGGTGACAGTGTAGCAGGAATGACCCGCGCGCACGACATCGATTCAGGAAACGGCAGCCGCAGCAGCGGTCCCCTTGAACTGTGACATGTACAGGTTGTAGTAGAATCCATGCTGTGCCAGCAGTGACGCGTGCGTACCGCGCTCGATGATGTGCCCTCCGTCGATGACCAGAACCTGGTCGGCAGTGCGGATGGTGCTGAGCCGGTGGGCGATGACGAAACTGGTGCGCCCCTTCATCAGGTTGAGCAGCGCCCGCTGAATGTGGATTTCAGTACGGGTGTCGACGGATGATGTGGCCTCGTCGAGCACAAGGATGCGGGGGTCGGCGAGGATGGCGCGCGCGATAGTCAGCAGCTGGCGCTGTCCCTGACTGAGGTCACTTCCCCTCTCGGCAAGGACAGTGTCGTACCCCTGCGGAAGGCGCCGGATGAACTGGTCGGCGTTAGCAAGCGTCGCCGCTGCCACGATGTCCTCGTCAGTCGCGTCGAGGCGTCCATAGCGGAGGTTCTCCCTGACGCTGGCTGAGAACAGGAATCCATCCTGCAGTACGATACCCAGCTGACGGCGCAGGCTGTCCACCTGCACATCACGGATGTTGGTGCCGTCGATGGTGACGCGCCCGCCCTGGATGTCGTAGAACCGGGAGAGGATGCTGACCATGGTCGTCTTGCCGGCCCCGGTGGGGCCGACCAGCGCCACCATCTGGCCTGGCAGCGCATGCAGGTTGACGTCACGCAGGACCGGGACGTCCCTGAGGTAGCCGAAATCGACGTGGTCGAACACAACGTCGCCCTGGATTTCGCCGAGGCGGGGTGCATCCGGCTTGTCACGCAGTTCCGGCCGATGGTCGATGACCTCGAACACGCGTTCCGCGCCTGCCAGAGCTGCCTGGATGGTGCTGAGAAGGTTCGCCACCTGTAACAGGGGCTGCGCTAGTCGTTGCGTGTACGTGATGAAGGCCGAGACAACGCCGACCGAGACGATGCCCTTGATGGCAAGCATGCCGCCTACCCCCACGACGATGGCGATATCTATGTGGTCAAGCACCATGAGGAGCGGCATGGCGAGCTGGGCGACAAACTGCGCCTTCCGTCCTGCCACGAGCGCCACCTGGTTGCTCCTGTCGAACACGCCTAGCGCCGTGGCCTCCTGGCCGAACGCTTGCACGACGCGCTGGCCGCTGACGGTCTCGTCCATCACGCCGTTCAGTGTCCCGACCGTGCGTTGCTGTTCAAGGAACAGTGCACGTGTCCGGCTCATGATCCCGCCCGTCAGGAGGAACATGAACGGCATCATGGCAAACGCGGCCAGGGCAAGCCACCTGTTGAGGACCAGCATGATCCCGATGATGGCTGCGACACTGAAGACATTACTGACCAGTGATGTCAGGTCCTGTGAGAGCGTCTGGCTGATGGCGTCCATGTCATTCGTAAGACGGCTCATCAGATCTCCCTGGGAATGGCGATCGAAGTAGCTCATGGACAGTGTCTGCAGGTGTTCGAAGAGGTCCCGCCGCATATCACGCACGGCATGCTGCGAGACGCCTGCCATGATCCATGCCTGCAACGACCCGGCAAGCCATGTGCCGACCCCTGCTGCAGTCATCAGGCCGGCGATGCGCGGTAGACCCAGGGCGCTGTGCGTCTTGATGATCGTGTCGATTGCCTGCCCGATGAGGAGTGGGCTCACCAGAGACAGTCCCGCTCCGACCACCAGCAGGACCGTGACCAGTACGAGTTTCCCGCGGTAGGGCTTCAGGTAGGCGATGAGCCGACGCGCAGTTCCACGTGCGTCTTTCGCCCTGGCCGTAGCCATGGCTCCTCCCATCGGGCCGCCCCCGCGAGCAACCTGTCCACGTACGTTCTGGTCAGCCATGTGTTGTTCCTCCTCCGAGCTGCGACTCATAGATCTCGCGGTAGATGGAACTGGTCTGCATCAGTTCCTGATGCGTTCCCTCGGCCGCGATGCGCCCCTTGTCCAGGATCAGAATCTTGTCTGCAGCCAGCACCGTACTGATACGCTGGGCCACGATGAAGACGGTACACTGGCTGTGCAGGCGTAGCAGTGCCTCCTGGATGCGCGCTTCCGTGTCGACGTCGACCGCACTCGTACTGTCGTCCAGGATGAGGATACTCGGCTTGAGCAGCAGGGCACGAGCGATGGCGATGCGCTGCTTCTGACCCCCCGAGAGGTTACCGCCGCGTTCCTCGACCATTGTGTCATATCCCTTCGAGGTGCTGAGGATGAACTCCTCGGCCTGCGCAGCCTGCGCAGCCGCTTCCACCTCCTCCTGGCTGGCGTCGGGACGGCCGTAGCGTATGTTGTCTCGGAGCGTTCCGGTGAAGAGCACGGCCTCCTGCAGCGCAATGCCAACATGGTTGCGCAGTGAAGCAAGGGTCACGTCCCGGACATCGACGCCGTCGACCGTCACGCGGCCGCCGCACACATCGTAGAAACGTGGGATGAGGTTGATCAGCGTCGTCTTGCCCGAACCGGTCTCGCCAAGGATCGCCACCGTCTGTCCCGGCTCGGCGACGAAGTTCACATCCTGGAGTACCGACTCACCGCACCCGCGGTCGTAGCTGAACGTTACATGCTCAAAAGCCACCCTGCCCCTGACGTCGGACAGATCGATGACCCCTGGCTGGTCGACGATGCTGCTCTTCGTGTCCAGCACCCCATTGATGCGTCCCGCAGACGCCTCGGCCTGCGACAGCATCACGAGCAGGTTTCCCATCATCAGCAGCGGGAACATCGTGATCATGAGGTAGTTGATGAACGCCATGAGCTGGCCTGTTGTCAACGTGCCACCAATCGCCTGCCGTCCGCCGATGAGAATGACGAGCACCATGCCGAGGTTGACGATGACGGTCATGGTCGGCATGATGACCGCGAACAGCCTCTGAACACGCACGTTCTGGTCCATGAGGTCATCGCTGACCACTCCGAACCGACGGTTCTCCTCGTTCGAACGGACAAACGCCTTCACGAGCCGCATGCCCGCCAGGTTCTCCTGGAGCACGGTGTTCAGCCGGTCCAGCTTCGCCTGGACGCGCAGGAACATGGGCTGCGCCTTCATGGACAGCACCACGACCATCGCGCCGGTTATAGCCAGCAGCAGCACGACCCAGACCGCAAGGCTCGGGCTGGTCACCAGCATGAGCACGATGCTGCCAAGCAGCATCAGCGGCGCGCGGGTCATGATGCGCATGGCCATCTGCACGGTGCCCTGCACCCGGGTAACGTCGCTGGTCAGGTTGGTCATCAATGCTCCGGTGCGGTGGTCGTCGAGGTTGCTGAAACTGAATCCCTGAATGTTGCGGAAGGTCGCCGCGCGGACGTCGGTCCCAAATCCCATCGCTACATCGACCGAGTAACGCGTGTTGATGATTGAGACGACGGCCCCCAGCGCCGAGACGCCCAGCATGATGCCCATCGTCCCCAGGACCACGTGCATGTCTCCCTTCGAGATGCCGTTGTCGACGATCGCCTGGATGAGACGTGGCACCGCCAGGTCGGTCAGAATGGAGACCGTCAGCGCAGCCAGTGCGATGACAGCCTTGCGACGGTAAGGCCTCAGGTATGTGAGGATCTTCAGGAGATTACGCATGTGCTCCTCCTTCCGGCTTCATCAGTCCAAACAGCAGGAGATCGGCTGTCGCGCGCGCTGCCTGCTCCCGTTCCCCTGGCTCCTCGGAGCTCCGGGTACAGCGCAGCAACGGCATCATAGACGCCATGAGCGTCCCGACGAGAGCCTGGGCGACGCGCTCGGGGTCCACCTGCCGGAGCCATCCGGCTTCGATGCCACATTCGATGAGACGTGTGACACGAGCTACTGTCTCCCGCACGTGACCCGCCTGGTACTGTCGGAACAGCTCATCGTCCGTCCACGCCTCCTTGATGACCGTGCGTATCCATGGCTGCTCGGGAGCAGGCGCCAGAAGGGCCCGCTCGACGAGGCGCATGAACCCATCGCGGTCTGTGAGGTTCTCGGCCTCCGACCACAGACGGTCTAAAGGTGACGGTGACCGCGAGATAATAGCGACAAGAATGTCGCGTTTGCTGGCAAAGTAGTTGTACAGGCTGCCCTCGGCGATGTCGGCAGCTGCCGCGATCTCCCCGGTCGTCGCCTGCGCATATCCCTTGGCGGCGAAGACTGAAGCAGCCGCCTGAAGGATCTCCTCCTGTCGGCGCTCGATACGGCGATCACGCCTGGACAGCGTATCCTGCTCCTGTTTCTGTGCCATTGTGACTCCTTCCTGAATGTTCACTCATTTTTTGAGCATTCACTCATACTTGTGAGAGTATAGATAATCAGGGGATCGATGCAAATAGCCGGGCCGACACGGCAGCACCCGGCGACTCTGAACGTCGAGCCTTGCCAACAGGAGCGGGGAGCAGACAAACCCTGACAATCATTGTCGGCGTGCTGTTGCAACTCTCCTTGCACGCAGCGGGTTCTCCACCATACTGTGAACTATGCGGAGGAGACCTGGTAGTGCGTAAGCAATCATGCTGGAGGCTGATACTGGCTGCGTTTGTTCTTGCTGTCTTCAACCTGGTCTTCAATGGATGGCTGTTCGTCCTTCCGTCGACCTGTGAACACTCGCGGTACTGAGGATCGGATGAGCAACAGGAACGTGCCGGTCGGGGACAGTGTGGCAGACGATCGGGAGTTGACCCGGCTGATGGCAGGTCTGTCGGGAATGGTCTACCGCGCCTCCACCCAACCCCCGTTCGTCTTCGAAGTTGTCGGCGGAGGGTATGAACACATCTTCGGCCGACCAGCCGTCCATCCTCGGCACTGGTGCCTGACGTCGCCAGTTGCCAGATACCGTTATTGCAGACCATAGAAGCCACCGGTTCGAGGGCATCCTCGCGAAACCATACGACATGGAAGGGCTTGCAGTGGCTCTCGCGAGACAGTGCCCCTCTTGAATAGCAGAGCCTGAGCGTCACAATGGTCGTGTGTCACTGTTCGTTCCATGGCTCGGAGGAATACGCGTGAAGGCATCCCGTCTGGTCATATTGCTCGTTTTGACTGCAATTTTCGCAGCAATGCTGGGGATTCTGCCAGCTGTTGCCGCAGCGCCTCCCAGCAGCGTCCTCATTCTCAACTCCTACGATCAGGGCTACTCATGGACGGACGGTGAGGTCGCAGGGATCCGCAGTGTCCTTGATGACTCGCCGTCGTCGATTGAGCTCTCTGCAGAATACCTCGACTGGCGCCGGTTCCCCTCGCAGCAGAACCTCGATCAGGTCGAGAAGCTGCTGCAGACGCGTTACGGTGTCAGCAGACCCGACGTCCTGATTGTCACTGACAACCCGGCGCTGAACTTTGCGCTGGACCATCGCAGTAGTCTGTTTGCCGGCGTACCCATCGTGTTCTGCGGGATAAACGATTATCAGACATCTCTACTCAGGGGGGCGAAGGATGTCACGGGCGTGGCCGAGGAGATCGACCCCGCCGGGACATTCGCGCTGGCGCTCAAGCTGCATGCACACGCCAACAACGTCTACGTCATCACGGACTTCACTGAGGCGGGCCTTGCTGCTCGCCAAACCATCCAGAGCGTCGTCCCGGAGTTCAAGGACCGTGCTACGTTTACGTTTTCCCCTGATGCGACAGTCGCAGAGCTCATGGACGCAGTGGCGGCACTCCCTGGCAATACCATCATCCTGGCTGCACCGTTCATTCGCGATCGCGACGGGGTCTTCATAGACATGCCACAGTTTACTGCTGAGCTCGCCCGGCACACCAGCCTTCCCATCTACGGCATGTATGAACATTGCCTGGGTCAAGGCATTGTTGGCGGCGTGCTCACCAGCGCTCAGCTGGAGGGTACACAGGCGGGAGAACTCGCCACCCGCATCCTGGCTGGCGAGCCCGCCAGCTCAATTCCAGTGGTGACACAACGGTCGACGCTTGTGGCATTCGACTGGCGCAAGCTGGAGGCATTTGGCATCCCACTGTCCAGCCTTCCTGTCGGGGCTACGGTGATCAACCGCCCCGTCACCATCCTCGACACCAACCGTCGGCTTGTCGTCTTCACCATCGTAATCATGCTGCTGCTGGTGCTGGGTATCGTCTTCCTTGTGATCAATGATGTCCGCCGCGAACGGGCCGAGGCCAGGGCGCTTCGCCTGGCCACCGCCATCGAACAGGCCGCCGAGGCCATCGCCATCACCGATCCCAACGGCGTCGTCACCTATATCAACCCTGCATTCGAGCACGCAACCGGGTTTCCGGACGCGGAAAGCAGAGGGCGCAACATCCGGGGACTTCTGGGCGACGAGGTTGCGGTCCCTCTCGAACGGCGAGCACAGGAGCACCTGACCACCTACGACAGCTGGAAGAAAAAAATCACGAGCGTTCGCAAGGATGGTAGCCTGGTGGAACTCGACTTGACGGTCAGTCCCGTCCGAGGCCCCGGTGACGAGGTTGCAAACTATACCTACGTCGGGCGCGACATCACACAGGAGGCTGCTCTCGAGGAGCAGTTGCGCCAGTCCCAGAAGCTGGAGGGTATCGGACTCCTGGCTGGCGGCGTCGCCCACGATTTCAACAACATCTTGACGGGCATCCTGGGATATGCCAACATGCTGGAGCCGGACGCCGCTCCCGGCAGTACTATGCAGGAGGGACTGCACGTCATCCAGCAGGCGGCCGAGCGAGCTGCTGAGCTCACCAAACAGCTGCTGAGCTTCGCAAGGCGGGGCAAGCGTCAGAACACCACCGTCGACCTCAACAGCACAATCCTCGAGGTCGTGTCGCTTCTCACCCGAACGGTCAACAAGAACATCAGTGTGACCGAACACTTCGATACGGATCAGGCAACCGTCCTGGGAGATCCCGGACAACTCCAGCAGGTCGTGCTCAACCTGGCCATCAACGGACGTGACGCGATGCCACAGGGTGGGAGCCTGACATTCCGGACATGGCGCCAGGCACTCGATGCCGAACAGGTCATGGCGCACCCCGGAGCGCAGCCAGGCGTGTTTGTCGCGCTATCAGTCTCTGACACCGGCGTTGGCATCGAGAAGAAGAACCTCCGCCGCATCTTCGAGCCCTTCTTCACGACCAAGGACGTGGACAAGGGGACCGGCATGGGACTGGCTATGGTGTATGGGATCGTGAAGGCACACCAGGGATTCATCGATGTCGAGAGCGATATCGGCAAGGGGACCACGTTTACGGTGTACGTCCCAGCGACCGACGTCGTCCCTGCGACTGCGCACCCTGCCGATCTTCCACGTAGGGGACACGGGCGCATCCTGGTCGTCGACGACGAAGAAGTCGTCCGCAAGCTGACGCACGAGATGCTGCGCCGGTCAGGGTACGACGTCGTCACCGCCACCGGTACCACGGAGGCGGTCACCTGGTACCGCGCACATCCCCACGAAGCCGACCTCGTCATCATCGACATGGTCATGCCCGGCAAGGATGGCCAGGAATGCTTCAAAGCCCTCAAAGCCATCGACCCCGACGTGCGCGCCATCCTGTCGACGGGCTACGGTCTGGATGGACATGCGCAGGACACCCTCGACGCAGGCATGGTCGGCTACGTACAGAAGCCATATCACATGGAGGACCTCATCACCGCGGTCGCCGACGCACTGGCAGACCAGCCGTCCTGAGTCGCCACAGGTCCGCCTGCAAAGCGTCTGCCCGGTCCCATCAAACATGGGACCGGGCAGATTCAGTAGTGAAAACGTTATGGCGTCTAGCGGAAAATGACGCCCACCCGCTTGACGACTATGTTACTCACCTTCGGGCGCAGCAGTCTTGCTTCCACCGCCAGGTACTTCGCCCTGGCAGCTTGTTCCTCTGCCATCACGGTCGCCTGCGTCTGCGCCGCCAGCACCGCCAGCTGCTGCTGAAGGTCGTTCACCTTCTGCTGGAGGTCCCTGGCTTTCTCCTGTAACGTCTGGGCTGTTCCCCGCGTCCGGGCGCCAGCCGTGAAGCTACGCTTGCGCCCCACCAGCAGACCCAGGAACGCCTCCGCCGTCTGCATGGTCGCCGTCGAGCTGCGGTTGCGTGCCTCCATCTGCGCGATGTTGAGCCGCTGCTGCGCCTCGGTCAAGTCGTCTTGCAGCTTGTGCTGTTTCTCCTCCAGCTTCTCCCGTACCTTGTTGACCGCTCTGGTGATGTCGGGAGCGGACAGGACGCCGAGCCGCGCCATGAACTGGCCTTCCGTTTCGCCGTCCTGCTGGGCGACCTTATACGGCTTGCTCGTCAGCAGCGTCAGGGACCGGACCTTCAGGACGTCTTTGAGCCGCGCCGTGAGGGTCTTCCAGGACGCCGGCTTCTGCAGGTCCGCAGGAACCTCTTCGAACAGTACGCCCTCGGGAGCCTTGTCCCACCACGTCATGCCCTCGGGCAGCTGCTCAGCGGTCGTCCAGTCGACGGCGGGCCATTGCGAGACCGGGACGGAAAGCAGAAGATGCTCCTGCACGAATGCTCCGGTCGTCTTGTCCTCGTATGCCACGTCCGCTTCGCCGAACACGAATGGGTCGAGCGTGGTCCCCGCCGGAACGGGAGCGAACTGGACCGGGATGCCGTCAGGGAAGGCAGGCAGATATCGCGACGGTCCCGACGTCGGCAGTGCCTCGAGCGTAACATGCTCGAACTCGATTTTCCGTGACGCCATCAACTGACCGATCTGGGCCTTGGTGAGGGGTCCACGAAGATAGCTCATCGCGAAGCGCGACTGCATGACGACATGCCTGGCAGTATGGACGTTGTGCAACAGGAACTGGCGCGGCTTGAGACTGCCCAGGATACTGCTGAACCACGCCCTGTCGAGCGTGCCACCCCCTTCCTGCAGAGCTCCCTCGAGGCCGCCGAGCACACGTTCGCGGTCGCCGTCCTGCTGAAGCTTGCCAATGATCCAGGTACCGGCGTTGCTGAGGCCCTTGTAGTCGACGTCCACGGGGTTCTGGGTCGCCAGCACCACGCCGAGGCCAAACGCGCGTGCCTGCTTCATCAGGGTGAGCAGGGGCACTTTGGATGGTGGATTGAATGGGTACGGTGGGAAGTACCCGAACACCTCGTCGAAGTACAGGAGGGCACGCAGAGAATCCGTCCCCTGCTGGAGACGCATCCAGGCAAGAACCTCCTGGAGCAGGAGCGTCACGAAGAACATGCGCTCCACGTCAGACAGGTGTGCAATGGCGAAGATGCTGCAACGCGGCCTGCCGTCCGGTGCCCGAAAGAACCTCTCAACATCCAGAGGGGCACCATTCAACCAGGACTGGAAGGAGGGGGAAGCGATGAGGCCGTTGATGCGCATGGCAAGGTCCAGCCGTTCCCTTGGCGGAAAGAAGGTGTCCACCTCGAAGACGCCAAGCTTCTCGAACGGTGGGTTCTGCAGCTGCACGATGAGGTCTGGCAGAGTCAGGTCCATGCCCTTGCCCCACGTATCATTGATGATGGAACTGATAAGGATGTGCTCACGACTGCGAACTGGGTCGGCGTCGATGCCAACGAGGCCAAGGAGGGCGGAGGTGACACCCTTGACTTTCTCCTGCGTCTCCTCGTCGCCGAGGTCCCCCGCAGGCCTGCGGAAGCTCTGCAGGACAGAGACAGGAATGCCCGCAGTCGACCCCGGCGTGAAGATGACAAAATCGGCCTTCGCCTTCAGCTGCGCGATCCGTTCCGGCGCAATCCCTGACGAAGCAAGCCCCTTTTGCCATGTCGTTGCCGTTTCGAGAGCCGTCTGCTCCACCGTCAGTTCTTTTCGCTCAGCTTCAGCCGGATCCACCCACGGCTGGAACTCCGTGGCACTCAGGCCCGGAAATGTCAGGAGGAGGTTGCCCAGATCGCCCTTGGGATCGATGGCGATGACAGGAACGCCATCCATCAGTGCTTCTTCGATGAGGTCGATGGACAGGCCCGTCTTGCCGGACCCGGTCATGCCGACGATGACGCCGTGCGTCGTCAGGTCCCTGCTCGGATACA
>Ga0209538_1000573_pt1 | contig 21116 bp, 21 predicted proteins | sample BarGraNGADG00211_2_FD_184492 | JGI IMG/M metagenome (GOLD analysis project Ga0209538, IMG submission 184492) | Arctic peat soil microbial communities from Barrow, Alaska - Barrow Graham LP Ref core NGADG0004-211 (SPAdes) (version 2) | ecosystem: Environmental > Terrestrial > Soil > Wetlands >... | reverse complement strand
CTTTAGGCGGGAGACAATAATAGTCATTTTTCTCCATCGGGGCAAAGGGAGGAATTTTCCTCTCTTGCTCTGAAAAAATAACTATACTATCTGACCATCAAAGTTGCATTTACTAATTGAATTTAGACATGAAAAGAAATCATTTATTTTTTGTTCTTCTTTTTTTGTTGACCGCTTGTCAACAAAAACTCAATCTTCCGGCAATTAATGGAAACAACCGGAATCTGAACACACTTGCTACGCTTGAAGTTGGTGATAATAAATTATTTCTACAGGATTATATTCTGAATCCAACAGAAATTGATTCGGTTACTTCGAACTCAAAAACGTTGAAGATTACCGTTTCGGGAGATAAAATGAATGCAACTCTTGCAGTAGAAACGAACATGGAGCAGTTTGTCGATATAAAAATATGGGCGAAAGGAATTCCCTACTCAGTTCCTTGTCGAAAAACGGATAAAATTGATTATACATTCACATTCAATCCTCAGGGAAAATCCTACAAAAGAGTTCAGCTTGCAGGACAAATGAATGATTGGACTGCTTCGCGAACGCCGGATTTATTGCTGAATAGCAAAGGATTGTATGAAGTTTCGCTGAATGTCAGTCCGGGAACGTATTTGTACCAATTGAAACTTGATGGTGATCAAAATTCTGATCCGACTAATCCTAACAAAGTGGAAAACGGGTATGGAAAATTCAATTCCTTCATGCAAATTGCAGGGAATGGAGATAAATTTCCTAAACTTTACACAGATAAGTTTGGTCTTTCATCTATCACATTATCAGCACAAAATGATATCAAAAAAGTTTTTGTTTATTGGCAAAATTACCTTTTACCGGAAAAATTTGTATTATTGATAAACGGAAAAATTCAAATTAGCATTCCTGCCGAAGCAAAAAAACTTGACCGTTCGTATATTCGTGTTTGGGCAACTAACGAATTTGGTGTAAGCAATGATATTCTGGTTCCGTTCGAAAAAGGAAATGTTTTGACTGATTCAAAACTAATTAAACGAGATGACAAACAAGCACAAATCATGTATTTTATGCTGGTCGACCGATTCAAAAACGGAGATAAAACGAATGATCATCCGTTGAATCGTCCCGATGTGAATCATAAAGTAGATTTTTGGGGTGGTGACCTTGCAGGTTTGAAACAGGAAATTGATAAGGATTATTTTAGTAAAATCGGAGCAAACACGCTTTGGATTTCACCTTTGAATCAAAATCCTACCGAACCTTACGGCTGGTACGAACCCATGAAAACAAAATTTTCTGGCTATCACGGTTATTGGCCGATTTCATCTTCTAAAGTTGATTTTAGATTTGGAACCAATAAGGAATTCAAAGATTTGGTGACTGATGCACATCAACACGGCATCAACGTGTTGCTTGATTATGTGGCACATCACGTTCATATTGAGCATCCGTTTTATAAACAACATCCGGAATATACAACTTCACTTTATTTGCCTGACGGAACGTTGAACACTAAAAAATGGGACGAATACCGCCTCACAACCTGGTTCGACACATTTATGCCAACGCTCAATCTGGCAAACCCCAAAGTGGTGGATATAATGACCGATTCGGCCATGTTTTGGCTGAATGAATTTAAATTGGATGGTTTCCGTCACGATGCTACCAAACACATTACCGAGCAATTCTGGCGGGAATTGACCTTGAAAATCAAAAAACAAAACCACGGAAATAAATTGTATCAGATTGGTGAAACCTACGGAAGTCCTGAATTGATAAGCAGTTACCTCACAACGGGGATGCTCGACGGACAATTTGATTTTAATGTGTACGACATTGCCAACACTACTTTTGCAGGAGTTGGCGGAAGTAATTTGCAGCAAGTTCAAACCATTCTGAATTCAAGTTTGTACCGGTATGGAAATCATAATTTGATGGGGAATATTTCCGGAAATCACGATAAACCGCGTTTTATGGCATTGGCTTCTGGCGATTTGAAATTTGGCGAAGATTCCAAAGCAGCCGGATGGCAACGCGAAATTGGCATTACCGATTCTACCGCTTACGACAAATTATTTCTGATGCACACTTTTAATCTGACAATTCCCGGAATACCTGTTATTTTCTATGGTGACGAAATTGGGCTGACAGGAGCAAACGATCCCGATTGTCGCCGCATGATGAAATTTGAAAACCTGAATTCACGAGAACAAAAGCTTTTCAATAGTGTGACTAAACTTGCCCATTTGCGTCTTGACAATCCGGTGGTGATTTATGGTGATTTTATTAATCTTCAAACTTCGAAAGATTGTTGGGTTTATGCACGTAAATATTTTGATAAAGAAGCAATTGTGTTTATCAACAACTCGTCCGACTCTAAAGAAATTGAAGTAACTTTGCCTGAAATTCTTAAATCGGAAAACCTGAAATCTACTTTTGAAAACCGGTTTATTAAAAGAAATCAGAAAATAAGTATAAAATTGCCTGCTTATAGTGCAGACATCCTACTTTAAAACCTTAATAACTTTTAACTTTGTAACTAAATTATGATTCAACTAAAAAACAGCACTTTGGCTGCTGCAGCCAAAAAAGGAATGGATGAATTTTTACAGGTTTTCACTGATGCTTATTTGAAAGAGATTGGTGGTGAACTGACAGCTAAAACCATGCCTTTGTTGAACGGAAATCAGCACACCTTGCTGGCCTGGCATTTTTTCTCCACTGAAATGCGTGATGGTGGGTTTGTGCAACTTATTCAAAATGGGTATGGCGGTTATATATTTGCAAATCCTTTTGCTAAAGCTATTAAACAATTCGGTGCTGTGGAATTATCGAAACTGATTTATAAAGCCAAGGAAATTTACGATCCGAATAAAGCGGTATTAGAACGCGAAACGACTGACGAAGAATTTAATGCATTGTATGTTGAGTTTGAAACGTTCGACGATTTGGAAGAAATCTATTTCGATATTGAAGAAAAGCAAACTGCAATAATTGCGGCGTATGTGGATGAACATATTGCTGATTTTGCGGAGATAATCAATTGATATTATTGTAATTGAAAAAACAATAATGGCTTACCGATTGCTCAATAAGCCTTATTTTATTGAAACAAGTGGAGATTACCGGACTCGAACCGGTCACCTCGACACTGCCAGTGTCGCGCTCTAGCCAGATGAGCTAAACCCCCGCGTTTGATTTTGAAATTGCAGCGCAAAGATAAGAAAGTTTTAGAAATTATGCGTACTTTTGTTTACGATTTTATCAACAAAACCCCGATTCGATGCTTATTTTTAATACAACTTATCTCGTTTCCGACAAAGTTCATGGTGCCTGGCTTAAATGGATTCGAGAACAACATATTCCTTTCATGCTCAATTCCACTTATTTTACTCATCCTCAAGTGGCAAGAGTAATTACAAGCGATAAACAGGATGGCACTTCTTTTTCTGTTCAATTTCTGATTAGCAATATGCGAACGCTTAAAATGTGGAATCAGCAATTTAGCTCAGCTTTTCAAGAAAACTGCTCTCAACAATTCGGACCCGAAGTTCTGTTTTTTACAACTGTTTTGGAGATGGTAGAATAAAATGGTAAAAGAACTAATCATATTAGGTATCGACCCCGGAACCACGATAATGGGTTACGGCATTCTGAAAGTTACGGGAAACAAGACCGATATGTTGGCTATGGGAGTGCTTGACCTGAAAAAGTACAAAGATCATTATCTGAAACTGCAACGAATTTTTGCACGAACTTTATCTTTAATCGATGAGTTTCATCCCGATTGTCTGGCAATTGAAGCACCATTTTTCGGTAAAAATGTGCAATCCATGTTGAAACTTGGAAGAGCACAGGGCGTGGCCATGTCGGCTGCTTTGTATCGTGATATTCCGATAACTGAATATGCTCCGCTCAAAATTAAAATGGCGATAACCGGAAATGGAAATGCTTCAAAAGAGCAGGTAGCAGATATGTTACGACGTTATTTGAATATTCCCAAAGAAAGTATGCTTCCTCAATTGGATGCTACAGATGGACTGGCAGCCGCTTATTGTCATTTTTTGCAATTAGGAAGGCCAACTTCCGAAAAAGCTTATACCGGTTGGAAAGATTTTATTGCCAAAAATGAAGGAAAAGTAAAGAAAACAGGAAAAACGACCCCCAACCCCTAAAGGGGAGTTAAATTAGCATCGTCTATTTTAGCTCTTAAAAATAAAAAAAACACGAGACAATGGTAATTCAGTTCCCCTTTAGGGGTTAGGGGCAGTCTTATTGTATTATTTCAAATCCGGTATACGGAATCAACACTTTCGGAATGCGGATACCTTCAGGCGTTTGATTGTTTTCGAGCAATGCTGCCACAATGCGTGGAAGAGCTAGTGCACTTCCGTTCAATGTGTGACAAAGTTGCGTTTTCTTGTCCGCAGTTCTGAAACGGCATTTCAACCGGTTCGCCTGATAACTTTCAAAGTTCGAAACCGAGCTGACTTCCAACCAACGTTGTTGCGCAGCAGAAAATACTTCGAAGTCGAATGTCAAGGCCGAAGTGAAACCCATATCACCACCGCAAAGGCGAAGAATACGCCAGGGCAATTCCAGTTTTTCAACCAACGTTTGCACGTAATTCACCATTTGGTCAAGGGTTTCGTACGATTTATCCGGATGTTGTATTTGCACGATTTCCACTTTGTCAAACTGGTGCAGACGGTTCAAGCCTCGTACATCTTTGCCATACGAACCGGCTTCACGACGAAAGCAAGCCGAATAAGCCGTATTTTTAATCGGTAATTCGTTTTCGTTCAGAATCACATCACGGTAAATATTCGTAACCGGAACTTCGGCGGTTGGAATTAAATATAAATCATCCAAATCACAATGGTACATTTGTCCTTCTTTGTCGGGCAGTTGTCCGGTTCCGTAACCCGAAGCAGCATTCACCACATAAGGTGGCTGAATTTCCAGATAACCTGCTTCTCGTGCATTGTCAAGAAAAAAATTTATTAATGCACGTTGCAAACGGGCACCTTTACCCTTATAAACAGGAAATCCAGCCCCGGAAATTTTCACACCCAATTCAAAATCAATCAGATCGTATTTCTTTGCCAAATCCCAGTGAGGAACAGCATCGGCAGGCAGATTCGGCATTTTACCACCGGTACGTTCAATTAAATTATCTTCGGCATGTTTGCCAAATGGAACGCTGTCGTGAGGTAAGTTTGGAATTTGTACAAGCAAATCATTGAGTTTCTGTTCAGCTTCAGCTTGTTGATCACCAATGGTTTTGATCGTTTCCTTAAGCTGTAAGGTTTTTTCTTTTAGAGAATCAATTTTTTTTCTTTTTTCAACAAAAACTTCAAATTCTTCTAATTTGCCATCATTCCGCATGATAATTCCAATTTCTTTCGAAATTGCATTCATTTCAGCCGAAGCAGTCTCAGCCTGAACCTGAGCAGCTTTACGGGCATTATCCAGTTCAATTACCTGAGCAATGATGGCTGTTCCGTCGAAATGTTTTTTTGCCAATCGGGCAATCACTTCGTTGGTATTTTCGGTTATATACTTGAGTGTCAACATAATCTTATTTACAATTTATTCATTTACAATTTACGATTGAAATATCCGTAAACCCAAAGTCTTAGTTCTTGAATCTTTGTTCTTTTGTCTGAAATAAAAAAATCTCCCGCAATTTTACACTACGGTAAAACAACAGGAGATAATAATTTCAAGCGAACTATTTGATTCCCTTTGGGATATAGTGTTTAGTTAGCTACTGCGACAGGTTTTACAGAAACAAATGACTTGTTGTCTTTCTTTTTTCTGAATTCTACGATACCATCAATCAATGCAAACAATGTGTGGTCTTTTCCCATTCCAATGTTTTCACCAATGTGGTGTACTGTTCCGCGTTGACGAACTATGATGTTACCTGCTTTTGCAAATTGACCACCGTAAATTTTTACGCCAAGTCTTTTACTTTCCGATTCACGACCGTTTCTTGAGCTACCCGCCCCTTTCTTATGTGCCATTTTCTTCTAAATTTTATCGGTTAAGCTACAATTTCTTTGATTAATAATTCTGTAAAGTTTTGACGGTGACCATTACGTTTACGGTATCCTTTACGACGTTTTTTGTGGAAAATAATTACTTTTTCACCACGAACGTGCGATAATACTTCAGCAACGATTTTTGCACCGGCTACAGTTGGAGCTCCAACAGTTATAGTACCTTCATTGTCAAGCAATAACACTTTGTCAAATTCTAATTGAGAACCTCTTTCGGCCTCTTCCATGCGATGGATAAACAATCTTCTTCCGGCTTCCACCTTGAACTGTTGCCCCAAAATTTCTACGATTGCGTACATTTTATTAAACGACTTTTCTGATTACATCGGGAAGGTGAGTTGCTTGTGGCATTGCTTCTTGGTTACCTTATCCGAAACGGACTGCAAAAATACAACTTTATTTTTAATGTACAAAGGGTTGAGTAAAAATAATTTTCACTCAACCCTAAAAAAATCATCACATTGAATTTAAGAACTTTATCAATTGTGAAATAAGCTTTTCAACTAACCGATTTTCAAAGAAGTCATAGTTAACGAACCCATTACAGCTTTATCATTGAAAAATTCTACATCTTCATCATCATTTTTCAATGCCAACGCATAAAGTAACGGCAAATAATGATCGGGTGTCGGAGCAGCCAATTGAACTTCTTTTCCCAACAAATGATAGTCAATCAACGCTTTGTGATCGTTTTCGCGAATTAGTTTTTTGATTTTTTCATTAGCTTCAATCGCCCAATCGAAACCAAATTCTTCATCATCTGTTTTATCCCAGGCCACCTGACGCAGATTGTGGACAATATTTCCACTGCCAACAATCAGTACTCCTTTTTCCCGAAAGGAAGCCAGTTCTTTTGCCAATTCATAATGTTCTTTAGGTGATTTATTGTAATCCAGACTTAATTGTATGATTGGAATGTCGGCATTTGGATAAATTCGTCTGATTACGCTCCAGGTTCCGTGGTCCAATCCCCACTTTTGATCGGCAAAAACATCTGAATTTCTTACTGTTTTCATGACTTCTGTTGCAAGTTCCGGATTTCCGGGTGCTGGATATTGAATGTCGTAAAGTTCACATGGAAAACCTCCAAAATCGTGAATGGTTTGCGGTTTTGGCATAGCTGTGACTTGCGTTCCACGAGTTTCCCAATGCGCCGAAACAGCAATAATAGCTTTCGGTTTTGGAAGATTTGAGCCCAACTCTCGCCATTTTTGTACAAATTCATTTTCTTCAATAGTGTACATCGGACTTCCATGTCCGACAAACAGCACGGGCATAAGCCCCATGCTGTTTGTTGAATTTTTAAGATTCATTATTATAATTTTTTGAATCAATTCTTATTGCTTTTAATAATTTCGCACCTTCAGTAAAATATATCTGATATGCCATAAAATGCACTTAACTAAAGTTGAATTTTAAAACTCCAAAACTACTTATTTCAAGTTTGAAATCCAACTAATTGTTTATTTTTTTTAAACAAAATATCCGTTATAAATTTTATTCTCCTATTTTTTTCTTCAAAATAAAGAAGATTTCTTTTTAATATTCTGATTTATCGTGTATCTTTGCGATTCAAATTTTTAAAAAATTATGGCTCTGATAAAATCAGTTCGTGGATTTACTCCGCAAATGGGTGAAAATTGTTTTTTAGCCGAAAATGCAACTGTTGTTGGCGATGTGAATATGGGCGATGGATGCAGCATTTGGTTTAACACCGTGTTGCGTGGCGATGTAAACTCCATTCGTATCGGGAATCACGTGAATATTCAGGACGGTTCTGTTCTGCATACTTTGTACGAAAAATCGACGGTGGAAATTGGTGATTATGTTTCTATTGGTCATAATGTGACTGTTCATGGTGCAAAAATTAATGATTATGCATTGATTGGAATGGGAGCTATCTTGCTCGATTATGCCGAAGTGGGTGAAGGTGCGATAGTCGCTGCCGGAGCATTGGTATTGAGTTACACAACAATTCCTCCGTTTACGCTTTGGGCAGGTGTACCGGCAAAATTTATCAAAAACGTTGAGCCGGAGCAAACCAACGAAATCAATCGAAAAATTGCACATCAGTATGCCATGTATGCCGGTTGGTATAAAGAAGAAAAAAAATAGTTTTTAGTTGGTAGTTTTAAATTCATCCAAAAATAGAATTATGTTGATATTGAATCTGATAACTCAGGAGTGGAAAAAAAGTTACAGAGCGCAAGGTTTTTATAAAAATCTGGCTGTTAGTATTATGCTAGGGTTTTTTGCACTTTATATGGCTGGTATTTTCCTTTTTTTAGGTTTTTCGCTGAATGAGATACTTGAAAAAGCGAATAATAAATTAAATCCGATGGAATTATTCAATGGAGCCATGTTGTATTTGATGTTATTCGGTTTGGCTATCCGTTTTTTTATGCAACAATTGAATACTTTCGACTTACCGCCTTATCAGGTTCTGCCTATAAAACGTTCTTTACTCATTAATTTCCTCTTGCTAAAGCCACTTACCAATCCGGTTAATTACTTTTTATTGTTGGTGGTTGTACCTTTTTCCATTAAGTCGGTTATCGGTTATTATAGTGCATTAGTAGCATTGCGATTTGTGTTGAGCTTCATCTTTATAGTCTGGTTCAATTCACTGATGGCATCATTTCTGAAACGAAAATTTGGTTCGGGCTTACTCACCTCTATTATTATATTTGTGATTTTAGGCGGTATTTTTGAATTAGAATATCTCAAAATCTTTTCTCTCTTCAACCTCTCTAAAACTATCTATAATTTTTATGTCCTGACTCCTCTTGGGTTGATCATTCCTTTTCTCGGTGCAGGTGCTGCTTTTGCACTCAACAAATGGTTTTTCTCACAAAACTATTATCCCGAAAACTTTAACCGCAAAATAAAAGGGGATAAAACGGTTACTGCTAATTTGTCTTTTTTAAACCGATTTGGCATTATAGGCGAACTTATTTCATTGGAAATCAAATTAATATTACGTCACAAACGCACCAAAAGTATTTTATATATGTCAGGTTTCTTTTTGCTTTACGGCTTGATTTTTTATACACAAAAAGCTTATACTAACAGCAATGGGATGTTATTTTTCGTGGCGATGTTTATGACGGGTTTACTCATGCTCATGTTTGGTCAATGGTTAATCAGTTGGGATAGTAGCCATTTCGATAGTTTGATGACACAGAATATCCCGATTCGTACGTATCTGAATGCCAATTATTATTTGATGATTGCTTTCAATATAATTTGTTTTGTACTGACAACGCCGTATTTTTTCTTCGGAATGAGAATAGTGTATATACATCTGGCTGCATTTATTTTCAATGTGGGTGTGAATGTATATTTGCTCATGTATTTGGCAACGTATAATAACAGACGCATTGATTTATCGAAATCGTCGGCTATGAATTATCAGGGAACCACCTTTAAAAGTTTCCTGATCGTGGTGCCAATCATGCTTTTACCCATGCTCATTGTTGGAACTATCTCTACTTTTTTTTCTCCTGCAGCTGCACTTTGGGCATTAACCCTGTTGGGTATTACGGGCATTTTATTCCGCAAACAGTTAATATCCATCTGCGTTAATCAGTTTAATCGTCGGAAGTACAAACTGGCTGAAGGATTCAGAGAAGGAGAATAGTTTTGTATTTCAAGTTTCGTGTTTCGTGTTTCATGTTTTGTGTTTCATGTTTCGTGGTTAGAATTAAATTGATTTTCACTGTTAAAACTCAACATTATTTCTATTAACTAAACAAATAACCAATCAACCAATTATCTAACTAAACAAATAACCAAATTAAATATATGATACAAGTTACTGATTTACAAAAAGCTTATAACGGTGTAACCGTATTAAATATTCCTGCTTTGACTATTTCTAAGGGCGAAAGTTTTGGATTGGTAGGAAATAATGGTGCCGGAAAAACGACCTTCTTTCGGTTAATACTCGATTTGATTGAACCGACAACTGGTGAAGTAAAAATTGACGATCAACGTGTTATGCGTAACGATGCATGGAAAACATCGACCGGTTCGTTTTTAGATGAGGGCTTTTTAATCGATTTCCTGACACCGGAAGAATACTTCGGTTTTGTAGGCAAATTGCATCATAAATCCGAAGGTGATATTGCCGTTTTTCTGGATGCAATGAAAGATTTTTTCAACGACGAAATACTTGGTTCTAAAAAGCTTATCCGCGATCTTTCGAAAGGAAATCAAAAAAAAATCGGCATTGCAGCAGCATTAATTGGCGATCCTAATATTCTGATTCTTGACGAACCTTTCACAGCACTTGATCCCTCCTCTCAGATTCGGCTTAAACGGTTTTTAACTGATTTACAAACCCGTTTTAATATGACCATGCTGATTTCCAGCCACGATTTGAACCACATTACCGAAGTATGCAAACGCATTGTGGTGCTCGAAAAAGGCAAAATGGTAAAGGATTTGAATACCGATTCAGACACCTTGAAAGAACTGGAAGCATACTTTGCCGTGTGATAATTTTACACGGGCTAACAATGCCCTGAAAGAAGTTTACGATCTATTTATTTTACCTGGTATTGAGCTTCTCCAGATTAGCGCCAAAATATAATCAGGGCATTTCGAATAAATAAGCATTCTTATAATTCTTCTTTATTTCATTTAGTTCTGAGTTCGCAGTCCCGCCATCATAATAGAATTTACTGAACACCCGAAATTGTTTTTGATACAAGCATTGATAACGTTGCGAATAATAACCGGCCATTGTTCTTTGACTATTTTCCAGTTATTTGGAAGACCTACAGTCAAATACACAATATCACTTCCTTTTACAGCTTCTTCAGTTTCACCTGCATCCAACAGATTTGCAGTAAACAAAAGATCAGTTCCATTTACCTGTTTCGGGTTACGACTTACCAGTCTGATATCTTTCGTGAACTTACTATACAGTTCTTTGGCTAACTCTGTAGCTATAATTCCGTTTGCTCCCAGTATTGTTTGCATTTTTATAAAGTTGATTCCGGCCAACGACCCTGCATTTGTCGATTAATCATCCAACCCGGATATTCCGGACTCAGTACACTAACTTCATTCAACTGTTTCATTTCATTAGAAGTTAGTTCCAACTTAACCGCTGCAATATTGTCGTTCAGTTGTTGCAGGTTTTTTGCTCCAATAATAGTGCTGGTAATTGAAGGTTGTTTGATAACCCAGTTTAATGCAACAGTTGCTACCGAAACCTTATGACGCACTGCAATTTCTATCATAACATCAATAATGTCGTAAGCTTTTTCTTTATTGATAGGTGGAAAGTCGAATGAATCGCGCCGACTGTTGCCTGCTAATGCTATATCCCTGGTATATTTTCCGGAAAGAAAACCACCTGCCAAAGGACTCCATGGCATAATGCTGATTCCTTCGCTTAAAGCCATGGGTACAATTTCACGTTCTATATCGCGACCGGCAATGGTATAATAGTTTTGCGAAGCTACAAATTTCGTCCAACCCATTTTTTCAGCATAGGAGTTTGCTTTCATCACCATCCAGGCAGGATGATTGCTTATGCCTATATAGCGTACTTTGCCGGAACGAACCACATCTTCCAGTCCACGCATAGTTTCTTCAATTGGTGTAATAGGATCAACCCCGTGAATATATAGTAAATCGATATGTGAAAGTTGCAACCTTTGAAGACTGTCATTTACCGAGTCCATAATATGAAGCCGCGAAAGTCCAATTTGATTTGCACCGGCACCCATGCGTATGCGTAGCTTGGTGGCAATCACCACTTCCTGTCGGGAAACACCCAGTTTTTTTAATGATTCTCCCAGCATGATTTCCGATAAACCTTCGGAATAAGCATTGGCAGTATCAATAAAATTGATACCACTATCCAATGATGTTTTTATAATTTGGTTCACTTCGTCTTGTGGCAATTTTCCTATAGCTTCCCAGTAACCTTTTCCTCCGAATGTCATAGTTCCCAGACAAAGCTCCGAAACCAATATGCCTGTTTTTCCTAGTTCATTATATTTCATCTTACAATATTTTTAAGGGTGCAAATCTGCAATCCCGGTTTATTAATTATGTGACGATTAAAACAATTGATAAAACGAAAGGTTCAGCATCAAACGGATTCGACATTCATTAAACCTACTTCTATGAGTGCAAGAATTAAGTAAAGTTATAGCAGATGGAGGAATGGAACATTCTAAATGTCATGCCCTTTATATACTAAACCAATCTGTTTTCTGATCTCATCAAGAACATCTATCATCATAAGACTATCGTCCCAACTCCACATACTACTTTGGGTTTTCCCCTGTTCAAGACATTGAATCACTTCAATAGCTTCGTACTGATAATAATTGCCCGTTAATGGTAGCGTAATATCTTCCTTTTCTCCATTTAATTGCACGATAGTTACTTGTTCGGGTGCATAAACGTAAGGACCAAACTGAATTTTTCCTTTTTCGCAATAAATAGTCGAAGTACCATCTGTAGCGGCAACCAGAGAGGAATGCATTACAGCTATGGCATCATCTTCGTAACCCAGCGTGAAACTACAATTGGTATCAATTCCGGTAGAGCCGATTCCGGCAAATGCTTTTATTGTTTTGGGTTTCCCAAGCATTAACAAAGCCATAAATAAGGGATAAATACCCAAATCGAGTAAGGATCCGCCAATTAATTCCTTATTGAAAAATCGATTCGTCGGGTCGAAGGGTTTTTGATCTCCCAAATTGCTGGTAAACAGTTTTATCTTGCCTAGTTGTCCCCATTCAATAATATCTTTGGCTTTAACCACCCGTGGATTAAATCTAGTCCAAAGTGCTTCCATAAGAAAAACCCCTTTTTCACGGGCAGCGTCTATCATCAAACGTACCTCCCATCCATTCACAGCAAAAGGTTTTTCGCATAATACATGTTTACCCTTGCTTATACACATCAATGTATTTTCACAATGATAGTTATGTGGCGTGGCAATATAGACAATGTCTATATCAGGGTCATTGGACAGTTCTTCATAACTCCCGTATGCTTTACAGTTATGTTTAGCTGCAAATTCATTGGCTGTATCCATACTCCTCGATGCCACCGCGTAAAGCCGGGATTGTAATACCAAAGGCAATGCATCTGCCATTTTTTGTGCTATATACCCGGTTCCTATGATACCCCAATTATATCTTTTCATTGAATTTATGTTTTATATGTGAGTTTGTTTTTTGTTATCGTTCGTATTATCACTGAAATAATTCCATATAAAATAATCATTTCCTCGTCCTACCGCATATACCCTTTATTAGATGTTCAAATGCTGGACGCTGCCGTTGGGATTTATTTCTAATCCCAACTTTTGTATGCTTAGCACTAAGGTGCGGCAGGCAGGTTTGTAATGCGTTCTTATAAGAAAACTTATTATTAATCGGATTAAAAAATCCTCATAGTACAAAAGGTGGAATTCTTGGTAAACCAAGCGGCAGAGCCGAGCGGCAAATTCCACCGACCAATCCGCATCATTTGTACATCTAATCAAAGTTAGATATATCCGAAGGAACAGGGTTTTTTGAGAGTAAGTATTTTTATATCTTTTATATTTTCAACCCTCATATACATTGAAAAAAATTGATAAGTCTAAACCTGAATCCAACTATTTCCTTTTTCATTAGACTCCACCACAGCATGAATAAACCTCATTCCTCTGACACCGTCATGAACGGTCGGAAATTCTCCTGGTCTGAATTTTTCACCCCGTACTGATTTGGCTACGCCTTTGTAAATATTTGCTAAAGCTTCATACAATCCTTCGGGATGACCGGCCGGCAAGGTTTGACTGTCTTCGGCAAATGGATTATTATAACCGTGCGCGGGCTTATAAATCTTTGTCGGTTCGGTATCGCTCAATAAATAGAGATAATTTGGATTTTCCTGCGACCATTTAAGGCTCGCCTTTGAACCATAAACGGCTATTGTAAGGTTATTTTCTTCACCCGCACAAACCTGACTGGCTCGAATAACCCCTTTTAGATTTTCGCCCAAACGAAGTAACACTGTTCCATCCAAATCCAATCGAATCTCTTGTTTGACAGGGCTTAAATCTGAAAGCACTTCTTTCACCTCCAATCCTGTAGTATATTCAATCAGATTAAAAGCATGTACTCCGATATCTGCCATACAACTGCTCACTCCTGCATATTTCGGATCAAGTCTCCACACTCCCGTTATCCGGCTTTCAGTTTCTTGAATGATGGAGTTGATCCAGCCCTGATAGTATTGTGCATCGACCCGTTGAATAGTGCCAAGAGCACCTTGTTCAATCAAACCCTTCATCTGGCGGATCATTGGATAACCAGTATAAGTATGTGTGAGTGCAAATGTCAACTCGTTTGATGCCACCAACATCTCAAGTTCTTCAGCTTGCTCAACGGTCATTGTCATAGGTTTTTCACATACTACATGAAAACCCGCACTCAAAAGACTTTTTGCAAAAGGATAATGGAAAGCATTCGGAGTAACTATTGACACTATCTCGATTCGGTTTTCAACTGGCAATGCCAATTCACCTTTAATTAATGCATCAACACTTTCGTAGCAACGACTAAGACTTAGGCCTTCGTTAATAGCAAACTGTTTGCTTTTTTCATAATCAATATCAAAAACCCCACCCAATAATTCAAAATCATTACAAATACGGGAAGCACGGCGATGGGCATCACCAATGAAAGCACCTGTGCCACCACCTATCATTCCGAGTTTTAATTTTCTCATCTACTTTTTTTAGTATTTAAAGATTTTACATTAAGGAATCTCTGATTTTATTTTACTTTCGGTTTGCCTACACGACCGATAAACAACGAAATAACCAATAGCATAACTGCCATAATAGCAGCTATCGGTAAACTTTGTTGAACAGTTGATCCTACACTTAAATTACCTATAAACTTTGGTATCAGTGTTCCGCCCAATAATCCAGCCGAGAAAATAACACCGAAAATACTGCCATACAAACTTGGATCAAACTTGGAAAAAGTGACTCCCACGATAGTAGGAAAAATAGGAGCAAAGGCTATTCCAGCAAGCAGAACAGCAATGATTCCAAGTACCGGGCTTTTAGCTATAATCATTAAAAATATTGAAAATAAAGCCAGTACTGAAGAAAAAATGATCACTTTCGATCCTATGGTTGTCAGATTTTTGATGGATGAAGTCAGAAAACGGCCTATCATCATCGATACTCCAAATAAACTCAAAACTAATCCTGCCTGAGTAGTAGCGTTTATATTCGCACTACCTCCGAAAAGTTCTTCCATCAACTTTTTAATCCAGGTACCCAACGATATTTCCAACGACATATAACAAAACAAGGCAAAAGCTGCTAACAAAACTGCCGGTTTAAGAAGTACCTTGAATGCTTTTGAGAATGTAAAACCACTTGGAACTTGTGGAAAGTTGGTTAAAAGTGCAAATACCAAAAATACAAGTGATAAAACGCTAATAATGATTAAAGCCGTGGTATAATTTAAACCCAGGGTTTGAAGTATAAAAACTATGAGAAGAGGAGTAAGGACATATCCCAAACCGAAGAAGCCGTTACCAAAGTTACTGGCGCGGGCAGGATCTTTTCCTTCGAAAAGGACTACCGGAATAAGCGTATTCCCTACCGTATTTAACGACATGGCACCAAATCCTAACAGGATGCATGCTATAAAAGCTACCGGAAATGTTGTGGCAAAAGCCAACAGAAACATGCTCAAAGCAGTTACACTAAAACCAAAAACCGCCAACGATTTATAACCGTATTTATCTACCAACGGACCGATAAAAAACTGAACGATACAACTCGTCAAGAATAAACCCATGACCAGCGAACCGAATTGTCCGGCATCAATTTTCAATGCCGCCATTAATTCGACAGATACAGAACCCAGAATTATAAAACAAATGGCTAAGGTGAAAACCGCCATAAGTGCAACAATTGCCGTCATTTTTTTCATACTATTGTGAATTTCATTATTTAAAGTTAATGTGTTGAATGAGAAAGCATGGGTGGATTGGTTTTGAAATTATTTTTCAAAAGCGGCATCAAAGGCAATATTGGAGGACGGAAAATCAATCCTGCGAACAAACTCACAAGCCTCTTTGGCTCCATGTTCACGATCCATGCCGCTGTCTTCCCATTCCACCGACAAAGGACCTTTGTAATCAATTCGGTTCAATGCCCTGATAATTTCTTCAAAATTTATATCACCATGGCCCAGACTTCTGAAATCCCAATAACGTCCACGGGTTCCGAATTCGGTATGTCCGCCAAATACTCCAGCCTCGGTCGGTACTTTCGACCAACCTACATCTTTCATGTGTACATGGAAAATCTTTTCTGAAAAAGCATATAGAAATCCGACATAATCCACTCCCTGATAACCTAAATGAGAAGGATCGAAGTTGAAACCGAAAGCAGGATGATGATTAACAGCTTCAAGCGCCCTGCGAGTGGAAGCGATATCAAAAGCAATTTCTGTAGGATGAACCTCGAGAGCGAAACGTATTCCCAGCTCCTGATAATTATCAAGAATCGGAATCCAACGGGTTGCAAAATCAGCATAACCTTCGTCAACCATGGCCTGAGTAACAGGTGGAAAAGAATAAATCAAATGCCAGATAGGACTTCCAGTAAAACCGTTGACGATATTCACTCCAAACCGTTTAGCAGCTTCTGCTGTATGGATCATTTCCTGTGCCGCCCGTTGACGTACACCTTCCGGTTCGCCATCGCCCCACACATAAGCAGGTAAAATACTTTTATGCCGTTGATCGATCTGGTCGGTAACAGCTTGTCCTACCAAATGATTAGAGATAGCATAAACGGTAAGACCGTACCGGGCAAGTATTTCTCTTTTATTTTTACAATAAGCGTCGTCCGCTTTATCTATTTCGAAATGGTCGCCCCAACAAGCGAGTTCCAAGCCGTCATAACCAAACGCCTGGGCTTTCTGACATACAGTTTCAAAAGGTAAATCCGCCCATTGTCCTGTGTAAAGGGTAACCGGTCTGTTCATAAGTATTTTCTTTAAAAGTATAAAATGGATAGTTCGTTATTCTTGTTATTTTTTGTTCTCAGGTTCAGTATAATATTGAAGATATTTTGCCGGAAATGGATTCCAAATGCCGTATTTCAATATCTTTAAAAAACACTTCGGCCGCTTCGCTCTGTAGTTGAATTTTTCCTTTTATCAACGATATTTTTTCCCCATTCTGAACATATCTTGAATTTTCCAAAACCATCACCACTTGACCATTTACAATGTGTAAACTTTTATTTTCAAAACAGATTAATTCGAGTGTGTTCCATTCTCCTTCTTTATTTTCATAATTTGCACTGCGCAGGCAAAAACCCGGTATTTTTTCGTCATACCCCATAGAAATAAAAGGTTGTCCTTTATCTGCCACCGGGTTCATGGTTGATTCGGGAATAAATGCTTTTATGTCAATGGCAGAAGTAGCCTGACTCCAATAATCACCCATGTGACCTTCCATAATCTGAAATTCCTGTGAAAGCATCCATGTTCTCCAATAATCAGCGCCTAAAGGTCCTATAGAATGATACAATATACCGGTATCTTTCAATAAATTCTTTCTGGGTGTCCATTTCTTATCACCCCATTTAACCTTTAATTTGAGGTCATAATTAGCATATTCCTCTTTCGTAAAAAGACATCCATAGACTTCGCCACTAATTTTTAAAACGATCTCGTTGTTTTCTTCGATTACTGTGAAAACTTTGTATTCATCGTGATTTAAACCAATTGGAGCAATCAGGTTTCCATCCTTGTCTTTAGGTGCTTTACCGTCGTATCCGGGTTGATGTTTAAAACTCAGATAAGTATTCCAATGAGTCAGGTCTTTGTCTAATAACTTTGTCCAATTATCTTGCGCATTGCTTGTGAAAATCGTCATTACTGAGAAAAAAAGTAATAGTAAGTTTCGCATATTATTTATATTTAAGTAGTTGATAATTATTGATTCACTTGTAAACAAATCAAAAGTATCACCATTTTCTTTGGCTAAATCGATTCAAATATATTATTCGGAGGTTTTTTACTACCTGTGAGTTGCTCATTTGTTATATCAGATGACTCCGAAGCCTGAATATTTGAGACAATCTGATTGTGACGTGAAATCCCGGAAATCGTATTTGCTGTTTCATTTGTGCGTTTTTACAGAAAAACTATCTTCATATAAGATTGTTTGTATTTTACGCTTCAAAATTAAATTTTTTTTTATAATTTTCTCTAAGTACATGACAAAAATTTGAAAATATCTATTTTTGACTTGTACCCATAATAAAGTAAGTTTTCAACTTCCAAACAGATACAATCCGTTTAAATTTCCAGCACAAATTACCGCTTCGCTCAAACTTTCGCTATGTAGAGACCATCCTTTTTAAGAAATTCCCTTTTTCTCATACCGTTTTTTATTAATTTATCAATAGCTTCTTTTTATCTATAATCAATTAATCAGCAGACGGCTTAATAACTTTTACCGTTACAGTTCCTTCGTAGATTAGCCGTAGACCCCAGTCTGTATCGCCAGGGAAATCCGGCAATTGAACGATACCGATTTTGGATGATACCAGCTTACCTTTGTCTGCATCCAACCATATGCCATTACGTGGATTGAACCATTGCGCACGATAGACACTATTGAGTCGCGCTCCGCGGATCTGGGATGTTGGACATCCCTTTTCGAAGTAGGCAAGAAATATCTGCTTGTCTTCGGTGCGTGCGCAGTAAGCCCAGCCCTCGTAACTAAGCGTTTCGTGGGTTTTATTTGGGGATACCAGGTCGGCCAGAGGCACGAGTTCCTGATAGCGCTTACCAATTGAGAAAGCAAATGAGCGCAGATATTGCATCTCGGCTCCCGATCGCCATTGGAATGCATCCCACATATGTACAGGTGCGGTAGGCTCAATATCGGCGCCCCAGATTCCTTCGGCTCCATAAACGTGTCCAGCCAGCCCACCGGAGAGAAAACTTCCGTACATGCCTGAACGTACAAACTCATTGTCGAGATCGGTGCCACCCACTGCACCTCGGGTATAATTAGCTGATCCGGGTCCTCGTGCATCCCGGTAACCTGCATAGTAAGGTTCACCATTGAGTGCTGGTTTAGAGCTCTTCAGATTGAAAATTTCAGTAAGATACCAGTAGTTATTGTGTTCGCGCATATTCCCGATCTGATGAAGTGTTACCCACGAATCGTCACCCCAGTTTTCGAGTGTTGAGGGATTTGCATTTGCAGATAGCAGCGTTCCGAAAGGTGGAGGACCATATTTTTTCACCATGTAATGAATTGCAGCGGTGTAGTCATCAGGACTTACTGTTTCATCTATTATATCGAGATGGATTGGGCTCAGAACGGTATTATTGGCCTGATAACGTGAGAAGATGTACTGAATGAAACGCGTATAAGATTCGGGCCAGCCATAGTATTTGTACCAGCAAAGACCGGCATCACGCCTGGAAACTTCTATAAAAGGAACGAATCCGTTTGCATTAAGGTAGTCAATCTTCCGATCCAGATACTTGAAATAGTCGGGGTTGATTCGATCCATATCGGGAAATTGATTTTCGTAACCCGGTACTTTCCCCGGAAAAAAGAACGGTCGTCCTCCTTCATTGTCCATGTTCTTCGCACTACCTGTGCCGAATTCGAGCCAGGCGGAACGGATGGTTGTCTTAGCTGAATCATCCATAACGAGATGCCATGATTTTTCATCGGTCATCCAGTTTGGAAATGCGGCGATGACATTCACCCAGTTGTAACCCTGTGCTTTGCGGTAGCTGACATAATCCTTGAATCCCGCTGTTGGACCAATTGGGCGCTCCTTATCATCATCGTACCAAAGGAAGCGGTTGGCCCCAGCCGAGTACCATGTATCACCAATGATGAAAAATGGTGTGCCATCAGCATGTTCCAAAGCATGCTGGTTAGAGGTTGCCCTAATAAAGCCGTGTCGCAAGGGATTTTTGTTTTTCTCTATATCTGTCCAGTCAATCACTTTGAAGGACCCTGACTTGCCGGCTAATCCCTGATCTTCCGGGTTCGATCCGCTTTTCCATGTCCATGTTCCGGGCTGAGTGGCGACAAGACGTAAATGAAATACCTGACCGCCATCCCAGAATCCATAAACCCGCTTGTTGAACCCTGGACCGACGAGATCTACCCAGATGGTGATATCTGTATATGCATTCTTATAAGAATTTGCGGCAGTAAAAGTAAGTTCCTGCTTTTCCCAGACATGCACCACATTTTGAGCTGCCAGAAAAGGACTAACAGCAAATGCCAGGACAAACATCAATTGTTTCAGTAATCTCATATGTGTATCTATTTTAGGGTAATATTTTTATTTATTTGATACTATATTTCTATATCCGAAAGTTAGTCTATCTGACTACCTCGCTGGCGTGTTTCTGCAAACCGTGCCATTTTATTCCTTATCTCAATACCAGATATTTTTCCTCCCCCTCGTATGCAACGAGTAGGAATTACAACTTAAAATATGAATCTGTAACCATTGCCATGTATGTTTATCAGGTAAATGGAAGTATCCTCTTTCAAATACTTTCTAAGTTTGCACATAAAGACATCCATACTTCTTGAATTATTAAAGTTGTCTTCTCCCCAAACAGCTTTCAAACAATCGCCCCGTTTAATACTTACTCCATTGTTTGTGCAGAAATAGGCAAGTAAATTTGTATCTGTTTTGGACAGTTTTTTGCTTATATCATTCCTTGTCAACATTCGGGTTGTAGTATTTAGTTTATACGATCCTATCTGAAATTCTTCAAACTTTTGAATTGGTTCCATTCTATTTTTTATTTCTTTGAATTTTTTATATTCTACATTATATTTACTTTCAGGATTATACCTTTCAATTTGTAATTCAATACCCTGAATAGTTCAAGGTACTGTCTTAATATGCAAGAAAAATTGCAATTATTTTTAAAATATATTATATTTGCATCGCGGAAAGAGGACTCCCTGCGACAGCTTTGTACGGAAGTTCATCTTGAGTAGGTGGGTTCA
>Ga0209538_1000572_pt1 | contig 21116 bp, 21 predicted proteins | sample BarGraNGADG00211_2_FD_184492 | JGI IMG/M metagenome (GOLD analysis project Ga0209538, IMG submission 184492) | Arctic peat soil microbial communities from Barrow, Alaska - Barrow Graham LP Ref core NGADG0004-211 (SPAdes) (version 2) | ecosystem: Environmental > Terrestrial > Soil > Wetlands >... | reverse complement strand
TTCTCATTACCGCTATGTTACCGCACACCTGCATTGAGAACCCGCACGAGGCGCACAGAGAGCCGCCAGGAGCGACGATCATGGCGGTGTGCGACCCCACCTTCATGCAGACCGCCGGGACCCCCCCACCCCACCCCATTGCGAACGAGATCTCACGGTCAGATTTCCCCAGCTCCATAGAAGCTGTCGAATGCTAAAGGCCGTCTCCGACATCGAAAGCTGTCCATTACAAATGGGGCGTAAACGATCACCTGCGTAAACAGCGTAAACAACGTAAACAATGAAAAGACCACCCCCAACGGATGGCTTTAAACCGCGCTTTATCGGCACTCCCCAAAGTTTACGGCCTCTGAGACAGCGTAAACAATCACTCTCAATCGTTTACGCATTGTTTACGGGTTGTTTACACCATTGTTTACGGTGAATACCGTATTCCCCGAATGAAATACCTCATTGTTTACGTTGTTTACACTTTGTCCCACATTTATCATATCAAACGGGAAGGGACGAGTCCTTGAATTGCTTAAGTATGCAGTGTAATGCGGAATAACGTCATTCTTGAGTATCAAGGAGATGAAACCTGTTGGGTGAAAGCGAAAACGCCGGTTTGAAGCTCCAATTCGACGGCCACCTGAGGCTCGAATTCAGAGGCGCGAAGGTAACGAGCGACGCCGGTCTCCTGGCGGTGAGAGAGCTGGATGAGATCATGGGTCTCACCGATATGGCGGGCGACTTCATCCGTGAAGCAAGGACCGGCAGGAATGTGCAGCATGAGCTTGCAGGCCTTCTCAAGCAGTCGGTCTACGCCCGTCTTGCCGGTTACGAGGACGTCAACGATCAGGAAGCGCTCACCAGAGATCCGGCCATGAGAGCGGTCGTCGGAAAGAAGGCACTGGAAAGAAACGCGGCCAGCTCCCAGACGGTATCCCGATTCGAGACCGAGATCCTCACTCAAGAGGAGAACATCAAGGCTCTTTCGTCCATCAACGACGCCTGGGTGGACAAAGCGGTTTCTCGCTCAACGAACAGGAAGATAGTACTCGACATGGACTCCTCCGAGTTCCCGGTGCACGGCTCCCAGGAGGGCTCATCCTACAATGGCCACTTTGGCTCGCGCTGCTACCACCCGCTGCTCGTGTTCAACCAGTACGGGGATTGTGAAGCTGCTACCTTGAGGCCGGGCAACGTTCACTCCTCCAATGAATGGAAGAACCTACTCGAACCGATCATCGACAGATACAGGGAGGCGAGCAAGAGAATCTACTTCAGAGCGGATGCCGCCTTCGCCTTGCCTGACGTCTACGACTACCTGGAGGAAAACCGCATCCTCTACGCCATCAGGATTCCGGCCAACCAGAACCTTCAAAGAGAGATAGACCACCTCCTGGTCAGACCAGTGGGACGACCTCCCAAGAAGCCACGGGTCCTCTACCACGACTTCTCCTACCAGGCGGCCTCCTGGGATAGGCCCAGGAGGATCGTCGCAAAGGTTGAGTGGCATCAGGGCGAGCTGTTCCCCAGGGTCGGCTTCATCGTCACCAACATGAGCGCGAAAGCGAAGAACGTGGTCCGCTTTTACAACAAGCGCGGGAACTGCGAGCAGTGGATCAAGGAGGGAAAGTATGCTCTCTCCTGGACAAGGCTCTCCTGCACTCGCTTCATCTCCAACCAGGTGCGACTCGCGCTGTTCGTGCTCGCCTACAACCTGGGCAACTTCCTGCGCCGCCTCGCCCTCCCCAAGGATGTCTCGCACTGGTCGCTGAGAAGCATCCAGCTCAAGCTGATCAAGATAGGGGCTAAGGTCGTGTCTCACGCGAGGCGAACCATTTTCCAGATGGCCGAGGTCGCCGTTTCTGAAGGACTGTTCGCGGCTCTCCTGGAGCGTATCCGTTCCCTTGCTGCCGTTCCGACCTGATAACGAATAGGTGAACTTGATTGATAAACTGCAGGTGTTCAACCATCTTCAGAAACCCGCGAAGCGCATTGTTCTACGTACGCGGGGCGAGTTGGCGACCTTGCGTCTGCGTCAATCGGTGTTCGAAGCGTGATATCGGACCTGAACATGGTAAAATCACGATGTTTGGAGGCGGATATGGGGAAATGTCGGGTACATTGTCCATCTGTTTTCTCCTATCAGAATTCAGGAGTTCTGTGGCCACTCCTTGCAATCACGGATTGTTTCTTGAACTAAGGGGAGTTAATCAGATCCCGAGTCTTTCGATTTGAAGGGGTGAGGGAATGCCGCAAATAACGAAACAAATCACCAGAGAGATAATTGACGACTTTGCAAAGGAAATACATGACAGGCAGGCTCCAGGGCCGAAGCCCTCCAAGACGGTAATCAACTTCAGAACGGAGATGCAAGATGGAGTTGAGAGAGATGTCGTTCGAGTGCCAATTGCGATTTTACGCTATCGAAAAGATAACGGACGCATTGCCTCTGACGTAAAGGATTATGAGAGTAACATCGGCGTTCTCGATGAGAAGAGCGAACAGGCGCAGACGGTGATCGAAGAGTTTCTCAAAGAAAAGGACCCAGAAAAAACGGCAGTACTGAAGAGTACCTTGGCGCATATTGGCCAACAAGACCCCGCCATCATTACCTGTGACGGATTCCTGGTGAACGGCAATCGCCGGAAAATGGTCATGGAACAGCTACGTCGAGAGTTTACCGATGACGAAAGACACACGTATATGAAGGTTGTGGTTCTACCCGGCAAAGGTGACGAGGGTGGTCCGCCAACGCTTCTAGAAATTGAGAAATTGGAGAACAGATACCAACTTCAAAGCGATGGAAAGGCAGAATATTATGGTTATGACAGGGCACTTTCTATTAAACGTAAGATAGAAATGGGTCTTAGTCTTGAAGAACAGTTGAAAGATGACCCCCTCTACGCTAGGGCTACAAAAGCTGAGCTTGCTAAAGCCGTAAAGGATTATCAGGAGAATTATCTAGAGCCCCTTGAGTGTGTCGACCGATACTTAAAACAATTCAAACGAGAAGGTCAGTACAGGACAATCTCGACCGGTATGGGCGATCCTGAAGGGCGGTGGCAGGCATTCATCGATTACAGCAATACTTACAGAAGAAGTCTGTGCAATCCCAAGAAACGGATTGAATTGGATATTGAAGAGGATATTATCGGTGAGATTGAAGAAGCAGCATTTGACATCATTCGTCTTCGAACAATTCCTGAGGAGTCCAAGGTTCACAACATAATGCGCAATTTGGCGAAGTATTGCAGCACTAAGGATGGCAAGCGCGCAATAGTAAAGATATCCGATAAAGTAGACCCTGTCTTACCGAGAAACGAACTCGTCGATGAGCATGACGAACCAATATCTCCCAACGAAGTAGATGCAAAATGGATTACCAAGAACCAAGAAGAAATCATCTACAACGTGAAGAAAGCAATGAAGAGCTATGGGCAAAAAAAGGACAAGGAAACACCAATTGGACTGCTGGAGGCGGCACTAAAAAAGCTGAACCATGACGACATGGACTGGAGCAGAATAGCATTGGTAGATACCCAGAAAGCCCGTGGGATTCTTCACGACATACAAGTTCGCGCTGATGAACTGGATTCCGAACTGTTCGAGTTCGAAAAGAAACTTAAGAAACTCGGCGATAAGAAGAAATGATTACGATATCGCTTGAGCAAGGCTCTCTGGTTATAACTGCTGGAGATGGCATCCTTGAGCCGAAGCATGAAAACCAACTAGCTTATTGGGGCTTTCTAAATAGTGGAAGCACTGGAAACCTCATTTGTAATTCTGGCGAAATAAACACCTTGTTGCCAAAGATCGTAGCTTACTTTGAACGAGTTGGTCTTTCTTTTCGATTAAACGACTCCGCGAAAGCAGTTTTAACCGCACATGAAGGTGCGACCGAGTTACTTAATCATGCACTGACGACAGGAACAAGACTAAAGAACGCCCAACTAAATGCTTCTGAAAAAGAACTACTCTCATCATTTCTAAATAGCGGCACTAACAGACCGCTAAAACTCCATCAATGTAAAGCTGCTTTGCACTTACTTTCAACTGTAAATGGCGCAAACTTTTCCGTACCCGGTAGTGGCAAGACTGCAGTAGTTCTAGCTGTATTCGATCTACTGAAGAGGGGCGGAGAAGTCGACTCATTATTTGTTGTAGGCCCACCTGCATGTTTCGGCCCGTGGCGTTCTGAGTACAAAGAAGTGCTCGGAGTAGAGCCATCATACGAAATCCTGGCAGGCGGTGACATTGATACAAGACACAGTAAATATTTCGTCACAAACGAGTCTTCCTCAGACCTTTATCTAACGACATTTCAAACGATCCAAAGGGATTGGGAACGCGTAAAACTTCTCTTTGAGAACCAGGGCGTGAAGTTCTACTTCGTTGTGGACGAAGCGCATTACATAAAGCAAATAGGCGGTGCTTGGGCGACCGCTGTCTTAAATGTCGCTAACCATGCCAGTCGGAAGTGCATTCTTACCGGAACGCCCTTCCCGCGAACATATTCTGATGCTTTCAATCTTTTTGATGTCTTATGGCCGGAGAGTTCACCAATATCTGGAAACGAACGTCACGCAATTGAATTGTACACGCAGCGAAAGGAAAACGAGCGAGCAGCAGAGATCCTCGATTCATCAATAGGACCGCTATTCTATCGTGTAAGAAAAGAAGACTTGGGTTTGGCAGAGCAAATAATGGAAGACCCGACTATGATTCGTATGAATGAACACGAAAGAAACATCTATGATTCCGTGGTAGACCGTATCCGAGATGTTTCAAAAGAAGACTATTTCCGTAATATTGAACTTCTTCAGAAACTACGACGCGGTCGTATGATTCGCTTGCGGCAATGTATCTCTTATGTTGGCCTTCTCCGAACGGCTATTGAAGATTATGACGAGGATTTGTTAGCAGATAACCCTTCACTTTCAGACATTATTTCTCACTACGACGAACTTGAAATTCCGGCCAAGCTTACAACCTTGCTAAACATGGTGAAACAATTGGTTGCAGATGGCGAGAAGGTCGTAATATGGGCGAACTTCATCAAGACTCTGCATCTTGTTGAACGAAGTATAGAAAACGAGGGCTATGGCGTAAGACTGATTTATGGTCAGACTCCCACCGAACAAACAAGGGTGCAAGAAGAACTCACAAGGGAAGAAATCATCAAAGAGTTCGTCGACCCATCAAGTGGAGTCGATGTCCTCGTTGCGAACCCTGCAGCCTGTGCGGAGTCAATATCGCTTCATAAAACTTGTTCCCATGCGATTTATTACGACCTGTCCTACAACTGTGCTCAATACCTTCAATCTCTTGATCGTATCCATCGCGTAGGAGGTTCAGAGGAAACTCCCGCCCATTACTATTTCCTTCAGTATGAAAACACCATCGACAGCGATATTCTTGCGAATGTAAGGCGGAAAGCAGAGAACATGTACGCTATTCTCGATAAGGATTACGCGATCATTTCGCTGGACATGTTCGATGAGGACGAGGAACTCCAAGCATATGGAACACTTTTCCAGCAATGAGATAGCCGCATTTTCGGGCTTGCGGTTAAAGCAGATCCTGGTCCTGTTACAGGTATTAGATGACGCTGAGTATAAGACCAAGGACTACATAAAACGGCGATACCTTGAACAAGCGGAGAATTTCGAAGCCACTGTTGATTTCCTCGTGGAGTTACATACCCTCAAGTTCGAGGGAGAAGCACTATTCGTGTCAGGGCCACTTGCTAGCATGTCGAGAACGAAGGATTTGGATAATCTCGGGAGGTTAGTGATAGACCTAATGGTCCGACGGAAAAACAGATACAGCTCGGAAGCCTTTGCCTACCTGAGCCTTTTCAATGTCAACAGCGAGGGCAAGGTAACATACAGGCCAAGTGATACCGAACGGAGCGAACAAAGTGCCGTTAGGAATTTCATGATGGATTTGGAAATCGTCTCTTTCGATGAGTCTATTAATGGCTATACGATCAACCCTGGGAAAAGTGCCATCTTTGCTGATGCAATATGTGGTCCATTCAACAAGGTATCTCCCCAGCAGCTCAAGGAGCTTAAACGCGAGCAAGAAGAAATCGGTTTTGCAGCAGAACTCGAAATTGTCATGTTTGAACGGAAGCGAATTGGTCGCAAATACGCTTCTGAAGTCGAGCACGTTGCTCAAACAAATGCTGCTGCTGGATACGATGTGCGAAGCATTACTATTCGGGAAAACGGTGACGTTTACCCCCGCTATATTGAGGTAAAGGCGGTGCCGAGAGGCTCTTTTCAGTTCTATTGGACCGAAAATGAGCAGAAAGTCGCGAAGACCTTTGCTTCATGGTATTACCTTTACCTCCTCCCTGCTGGAGAGGCGGGTGAGTTCCTAACCGAGGACCTCATGATACTGGAGAATCCATATTCTTCAGTTCTCAACTCCCCAGATGAATGGGTTGTCGAGCACAACGTGACACGCTGTTATATGAAGGCTGGAAATGAACCAAATAAACACGCTGATCTTTGAGGAGCAGGATGGCTAAGCAGGATTATTCACGGGTAAACACCATCAACAAGGATGGAAAAGTCAAACCCGCTCGCGCGCCATTCGGTTACTATGGCGCTAAGTTAAGACTCGCACGCAGAATCGTGGAAATGCTGCCACCTCACAACGCATGGGTTGAGGCGTTCTGTGGCTCAGCCGCGCTCACGCTAGCGAAGCCGCCAGCACCGATCGAGGTAATCAATGACAAGGATGACCAGATTGTAAATCTGTTTGAGCAACTGCGGGACAATACAGAGGCCCTTTGTGAGGCTATTGCCCTGACCCCATATGCAAAAGCGGAGATGGAAAAGGCGCGTTCTGGCAAACCCATTGATGACCCTCTTGAAAAAGCCAGGCGTTTCCTTGTTGCTACGATGATGACTGTAAATGGAACCGGTGGGAGCGCGCATTCTGGTTTTTCTTTCTCACAGTCGTATACCCGCCAAGACATCGAAGCGCGTGTATGTCGTTGGAAGAACCTCCCAGAGAGGTTGGAGAATGTGGTGGAAAGGTTACGGAATGTAAGAATCGAGAACAGAGATGCTAGGGAATTAGTGGAGATGTTTGTTGACCGTCCCGCTACTTTAATGTATTTGGATCCTCCATATTTCGTGAAACGCGAGCACAGCTATGTCATTGATGCAAATGACCGTGATTTCCATACAGAACTGCTGAGTATCTGTAGAAGATCGAGATGCATGTTGCTGATCAGCGCTTATGAGAGTGAGCTGTACAACGAGATGTTAACTCCTGAGCGTGGTTGGGAAAAGATCTACATCGAGACAAAGACTCGGGACACAAGCGGAAAGGATTACGCGAAGACCGAGGTTCTTTGGACGAACAAGCATTTCATCAGAGCCCAGTCTACGGGAAGAGTGCCGATCAGATTGACCAAGCAAGAGAGAGCCAACCAGAAAGTAAATCCTCCTCGGAGATAATGCTTCGGATATTTGTCATAGTTCCTCAAGCCAACGTTGACCGGTCAAACTTGAAATCAATACTCTCGGTTCTCTGTCAGGGGCATAATAACGAGTCAGGTAATGATTTGCTGAAGTCCAACTTTGTTCCCAACCGATTCTTTTTGGCAAACCTCTCCAGTGCTTTCTTCTCACGAGTACAAGCATGTGTAATTCGGTCGTAATAAGCTGCCGAAATAGCAGTATTTACATCGATATTCAGAGCCCGTGAAAGGTCACGAGCGATTGTTAGCGTAATTACCCGGGCACCGGATTCGATCAAACACAACTGACTTTGTAGCAAGTCGTTGTCAGAAGAGACACCTGGACAAGGTGGAGTCCAAGAACCTGCCGAAGACTCCAGCGTGGATAACTTGGTTTGCTTATACGAAAACGGTCACTCAATAGCGGAGATCGCCAGGACAACCGGCCTGTCCCGGTCACAAGTCCGCAATCGACTCTACCGTCTCAAGCCCGACCTCTTTCCTGATCGTCGGGACAACGCTATTCGGGAAGCACACGCCCGAGGTGTGCCCTACAAGGAACTGTCAGAACGCTATGGTCTCACTCCCCAGACCCTCAATCGGATATGCTCTAGGGCTTGTTGAGAGTCTACCAAACAAACAACCGCAAACTGGATTTGATTGTGCTAAATATATACTCTTGCTAATGGGTCGGGTTTCATGCGGTACGAGACAAGGGGGTGGTCGATATGACTACCATAGGGGAAGTCATAAATCGGCTGATGGAAGAGCGGGCATGAACGTATCGCAGTTGTCGATAAAATCAATGCTTCCAGCACAGAGCGTCTGGTATGTGATTCGAGGTGGCAACCCGAAGATTGAAACACTGACGAAGATTGCGAGGGGATTGGATGTGAACCCTGTTGAAATCCTGGCAGAGGTTATCGAGGATCCCCAACCAGAATACTCTGATAAGTTCGTAAAGAAGGTTATCAATAATACGAATCTCACCGATGAGCAAAAGGTTCACTTTATAAGGACCATTGAGGCTGAAGTTGGCGAACATGGGGATAGTCCAGGGGCGCAGGCAATCTTGAACATACTCCAGAGAATGAACGGAGAAGAAGCCCCCCCGACGTGATGATGAGGGGCCAGGGACTCAGAAGAATTTCTCTGCGGTGAGATCCCGAGAGTCCTGGCGGTGATGTCGCCTGATTCAATGCCACTTGGCATTAAACTCGGACCCGTTTTCTTCCGCATATCCACCAGTTCCACCAGACGCAAGCGTTCTTGTGCCGTGAGGTTGCGCTATCTGCGGAGAGGTACCACGTTGGTCAACCGGTGGGTGTGTATCTCTGGGGGCTCGTCTCCTGGGGCGATGATTACCCCGTGAGTGTCGTACACGAATACCAGGGTGCCGTCCTCCAGCTCCCACCAACGCTCATTCTCACGCACCACGGAGTCAGGATCGCGGTCGGGGATAAACAGCTTGGCGGTGGAGGTCGGGACGCTGTGCTCGTTATACCACCTGTTCCCAGCCCGCTCCTCGGCCTCGTCTGCTACTACCTGGACGGGTGACTCGGACTCGGACGCGAGGTCAACCAGGAGTTCGCTAAAATCAATCACCCGTTGCAGTTTCATGCCCCCTCCTTATTCGCTACGCCGTCTTGATGGTCTTTACATTCCCCGCCGCTGTCGCCGTCAGCCGTGCGTTCATCCGCGCCATGCTCTCGCTCTGATTGCTCTGGAGGACGTGAGAATAGACTCGAAGGGTGAGGGCTGGGTCGGAGTGCCCCAACAGCGATTGCACGTCTTTAATCGTGGCCCCATTGGCGAGGGCCATGGTGGCGAAGCTGTGCCTCAATGAGTGCATCGTCACCTTCTTGAGCTTCGCCTCTTTAAGCACCCTGGCAAACTCCACCTGGAGGGTCTTTGGGTCGAGGGGTCTCTCTCCCACGCCGGGGAATAGCAGGTCGTCGGGCGTGGGGTCGTCCTGGGCGGTCTGGTGCGCCATGATTATGTCTTCGAGGACGGGGAGGATCGGCACGGCTCGATTGCTGTCCTCTGACTTCGGCTCGTCAAAGCCGTTCCACTGTGACCACGCCCGCGTGACCATGATCGAGTGCATCGGCAGGTCGATGTCTCGCCACCGCAAGGCCAGGGCTTCACCTAGTCGCAATCCCGACAGCCCCAGGACCGCGAAGAGCGTCCGCTCGGGCTCCTCTGCTACGTCCAGAAGTTCGACGACCTCCTCATCGTTCAAACAGTCCATCTCGCTCCGGCGAACACGGGGGAGATCCAGGTCGATGCAGGGATACTCGGGGAGATAACCGCGCCTATACGCTCTTCTCAGACACGCCCGCAGGTAACGGTAGCACTTGCCTATAGTCGCGTTACTGATCGGCTTCTTGCCTCTGTCCCCTATCGTCTGCGTCTGTATCCACTCGATCCACTCCCCCACCGCCCCGTTGTCAATCTTCGACAGCCGCGTCCCCTTGAAGAACGGGGTGATGTGCGTCTTGAAAGCCGACTCGTATGAGGCATACGTCGAGGGCTTCAGCGACTGCTTCTTGCTGGCGAGCCACTTCTCGACCCACTCCGTGAATAGCGGGTCCTCTTTCTTCGGCTGCATGAAGACGCCCTTGGCGATCTCAAGCTCGGCTTGCCTCAGTGCGGTCTCGGCGTTCCTTTGATTGAATCCCCCGAGGCCCTTCTCTTTTCCTTCAAACCGGACATAAGGATAGAACCTGGTCGAGCCGTCCTTGAGACTCACTTTCTTAATCCTGCCGCTCATGTTACGACCTCCTCGTCGTCGACTCGTCAGCCGCCTCGCTATTGCTATTCGTCGTCACCCTCATATTGGTTCCTTGTCATTGCCCGACCCGCAGCGTTCTTCCCTTTGGGTTCCGGGTCTACCGGGCTGCCAGAATAGTGTATGATTTCATCCCGCCCAAGAACTCGGCTTAAAGAAGACAACTTCGACGAACGCCCATCTTCTTCGCCAGGGTTCTCATCGAGAATTGCCCGAAACGCCATCTCGCGCAGGTCTTTCTTCCGCTCTATGATCGTGTCCTTAGACAGCCCCGTCCCCGCCGCAGCCTCCTTGTTCGAGATAGCCGTTGGGTTCGATTCGTAGTATCTAAGAAGTGAGATTGCCGTGCGCTTGCGTGTTGAATTCCAGCCCGATTTGTTTATCCCATCTATCGTGTCTTGGATGACCTTCTCGAAGTTTTCTATAAAGACTTGTTCGACTACGGCAACTTCAAGGTCTTCTCCCGCCAGCACCTCCACTCCCCGTTGCTTTATTTGATCTAGACTCGCCTCTGCGGCAAGCGTCTCACGCCCGCGCCATTTCTTACTTGGTGTTGGTGTCGGGTAGTGTTCCTTGTTCTCATCCGCTATCACACCCTCAGTTACAGCCCTGGACTTCAACAACAACTGCCTGACCACTTCGCGCATCAGCACATTGGAACGGATGTCCTTCTTGGGGTCTGAGAGAACATCGCCCAAGGAGAGGATATCGACGTAGGTTAGACCCGCCCTGTCTTCACTTAAAACCAGCACGCCCTTCCCTTCGCGAGCTTCTTCTTCAAACTCCCCGGTATGTTCTCCCTTGCGTACCAGGACTGCCTTGTTTGTTTCCACAAGTTTGAGAAGCCGCGTAATCGCACGTTCGACGATTCTCCTTTCCCCTCGATATAGAAAAGCGCATAAGACAAGACTCCCCGGAGTTAACCATGTTTTGCTGTCCGACTCATCCTTGTTCAACTCATCCTCGATGAACCCCTTGATACTGAATGGCCCCACCTCTGGAAAGGACTGTCGCAGGGGCGCAACCGTCAGGGCAGTTGACAACTGCATCTGGCGGAACACATCTCCCAGACCAGGGAAATAAGTCTTCGCAAGAGTCTTCATCATCTGGTCTCTTGCGCGCCCGTATTCTCTATTGAAGTCCTCTTGTTCCTGGCGTGGTCGCTTCTCCAGTTCACGCTGGAAGTCAGCAACTGTCCAATCTTTGACCAGTTGGAACTCCTCATCGGGCAGACGTTCCGACGATAGAAGAAGCCGCTTGGTTATCTCAAACCGCTTTGAATCTGGACTTTCTGACATTTCTTTACCCAAAACTCCGACCTTTTGCTACTTACGCGCTATGTAAGCGAAGGGGTGCAAATTGCATCCCGCCTATTCTAACGCACAAGGAGGGCAAATTGATACTAGCAAAGATGAAAAATCTCCGACGTGAACGAGGATTGACTCAGAAGGCAGTTGCCGAGAAGGTCGGAGTTTCACGCGGGCTGATCTCGATGGTCGAGGGCGGGAACGTGCTGCCATATCCCTCCCTGCGAAAGCGAATCGCACGCGCACTCGGCGTGAACGTAGCTGATATCTGGCCCGAGTCGGCTGGTCACAACGAGGAGGAGACGTCCGATGAACGATAACTTCGGTTTAATCAGTACCGAGAGGCTCGCCTCTCTAATCGACTCGACGCCGACGAAAATCCAGCGGCTGGCCCGTGAGGGCGTTCTGCCATTCTATCGAGCGGGAAATCTCTACAGATTCAGCTACGAAGAGGTCATCCGCGCCATGCGACCCACCCACGAGGAGGACAAGGATGCAATCAACATCGATTGACTGGACCACGAGCGGGTCCAATGTCGGCCTTGAGGGGCGAGGCCCGTGAACACATTTAACCCAGACGCCGAAGAGGACCTGGTCGGGGCCGTATTGCTCGACCACGGTGCCGCCCGACAATGTCAGAGCGAGGGCGTCGCGCCCAGGTGGTTCGGCAGCGTCAACCTCGCCAGGATATATGCAACCGCAATGGAGTGCTTTGAAGCGGGCAAGACTACTGACCATGTAGTTGTCGAAGACCTCCTGCGCCAGCGTGGTCAACTGGAGGACGTAGGCGACAAGCACTACATCATCTCGCTTATGGACACCGCAATTCCCACGCCGACCCGAACGGCGTCGAAGATCGAGATTGTAAGACGCGATTTCATCTCCCGCAAGCAAGATGAACTGGCCACGCTCATCCAGGCCGACATCCGCATCGGTGAGGACCCCGCCGAGCATATCGCCATGCTTCACGAGACGACGAACAGCAACGGACGCTCCCGGCTCAATACTGTCACAGCCTCCGACCTCCAAAGCATGGAGTTCCCACCTCTGACGTATGTCGTGGAAAGACTTCTCCCAGCCGGTTTGTGCTTCTTCGCCGGTGCTTTCAAGAGCGGCAAGTCCTTTATGACGCTTCAGCTCGCGCTCGCCGTGGCCCGTGGGGATACGTTCTTTGGCGAACCAACAACGCCGGGGGAAGTCCTCGTCGTCGCTGCCGAGGACAATGAACAGCGACTTCAGACCCGCCTCGGGAGCCTGTGCAAAGACGGCTGGCCCGATACTCTGCACCTCGCCACCTCTATTCCACGCCTGGACGCGGGGGGGATCGAAGAGCTGGAGAGGTTCAAGCGAGACCGTCCCGACCTGCACCTCGTCGTGCTCGACGTCTGGCAGAGAGTGCGAGGTAAAGAACGCTCGCGCAATCCGTACGCCGACGATTACCACGCGGTCGAGGGCATACAGTCATTCGCATCCGAAAACGATGTCGCTGTCCTGGTCGTCCACCACCACCGCAAGGCTAGTGACGAGGACCCCTTCAAACAGTTCAGCGGCTCCACCGGCATCATGGGCGGCGCAGACACCGGATGGTCGCTTGAGCGCGAGCGCGGACAATGTGACGCCTCGTTTATCACGACCGGCAGAGACATCCTCGAAATGGAACTCGCGCTCAACTTCAACGAGGAGACTTGCGAGTGGACTGCTCTCGGGCCGCTGGGCGAGTACACGGCATCAAACGAGCGCGGAGACATCCTCGGGCTTCTACGCGAGTCCGAGCGGTCGATGAGTCCGAAAGAGATCGCGTTGGCACTGGGCAAGAACGAAAGCACCACTCGGGTCCTGCTCAAGAAGATGCTGGAAGCAGATGCAATCGAGAAAGTCGGACGCGGGGAATATGTCTCGAAAGAGACCGCAACCGTCGTGGACTTCAAGAGTCCGTGAAACTAGGTGTCGCGGCAACGGACAACGAAACGTGTTATCAGACAAGCGAAAGGATTTCGACATGACAATTATTGATGCTGACGGCTTCGAGACTGCGCTCGAGGACGCGCTCAAGGGGCGCGAGCCAGGACTCGTGAAAATCCCCGAAGACCTCGAGAAAGCCTGGAACGAATTGAGCACTTCTGAGCAAGCCTCTTATCGCAGAGCAGCAGAAGCTAGGTGGCCACGTGAGATCCCAAAGAAGCGAGAGGATGAGGCCCGGGCGACTCACGCGTTGCGATGCGAGCAGGCAGAAAAAGATCGGCAGACGATCCTTGACCGCGATCAGGTCAAAGCCTTCCGGCAGGCGAGGACCCCACCCAAACTCCAGGGGCTCGTCGACGGGATGGCGCAGGGGATAAGAGAACAGAGTGCAGCGCTCCGGCGAGCCGCGGCGGCGAAAGCCGAAGAGCAAGAGAAGCTGCTCGATGCCCAGCGCAAGAGGGCGCGGCGCGAGAGCGGCGGCCTGGGCGGCTCGTGCCGTCAGATTTGATACCTTGGCTGCCCGCGTCGTGGAGAACAATGAACAGGAGCTCTGTGGCGGGGCGGCCTTCCTTATTCCAGTGAAGGGCCCGGCGCGACCGGGTCAGATCGACCGCGGCGCGGGTTGCTACCCGGGCAACTCGACGTTGAGGCGCACGGTCAGGCACCGGGCCTGGAGCTGGGATATATAGCGAAAGGATAACAAATGGAAGGCTTCACACGAATTACCAAACTGGTGGTAGAACTATATCGGCGCGCCTATGGCCCCACCAGCGTAGAGGGCGCGTCGACAACGTATACCGTTCCACCCGGCAAGCCGGGCGAGGGACTGACCGTCCTTGATGGCAGGGCGGCAGAATTGCTCAGAAGGCTCGATCACGAGCTGGTCTATGTGAATCAGACTTACCAGCGACTGGACAAAGAGAGGAAGCCATGAACAGCAAAGACGTAAAACTCCAACGCGCCGCTCAGGCGCAGTTTCTCAAGTTGACCAGCGGCCTTTCGGATAAGGTGATAGCCGCACAACTCAACGTAAGCACCAAGACTATTTCGCGGGACCTCCAGGTGGAACTGCCCGCCGAGATGCAGGAAGCGATCGACACGGCGACGGCTGAGTTTCGGGAGGCGTTTGTCTCCAAGGCGCAACCGATCGCCATGCAGTTGCTCGACAGGCTTGAGGAGCAAATCGAAGGGAAAGAATTGAAGCCGAGAGATACCATTATCGGCCTCGGCGTGGTCACAGATAAGCTAAGGTCGCTCCAACCACAGCCCACCACGGTCACGGAGACGAAGAAGTTGCGGATAACATACACGACGCCCGACGGGAAGAGTGGGACGCTCCTCGATGGCATCAAGTACGCTGGTGATGAGAAGTGAATAGGATGCCCGCAGGTAATTCTTTTCAGGCCTCGATCTTATAAGGCTCAAGCATCTTGGAGATTTTCCTCTTGATACCACCTGGCGCATCAAGGCTGAACGTGTACCCCCCAGCGAAGGAAGAAACCCGGACTGTCGCCGTTCTAGTCTTTCCCCCGAGTGCGAGGTAGAGGATGCCCGGAATAAGACAGATGAGAAGGAGGATCAATCCCATTAGGCAGCTCGCCTTGTCCTCCCTTTGATAGACATAGAGACCGTGTGCTTGGTTCACCGGTACGAATCGATTTCTGGTCAGGAGCCAACCAATATTTGACATGACTTGATGGTAGTACTCGTCCGGGATGCGTTGAATGTTTATCGTGGAGTGGGAAGAGAACAGGTCTGCGAACGCATCAACTATAGGCTCAAGCGATCTCTTGACGCTGTCGTTTGTGAAATAGAAGTAGATTAAGACGCCAATACCGCCAAGTAGTAATATGCCGAAGATGACCCCGATTGCATAGCCAGCAGAAGACGAAGAAGCAAATAGAATTCCCATAAGAAGCCCCCAGTATCGCCACGAACAGTTGTATTGGTATTCTATCACGCGAAAGACGGGACATGATTAGGACAGAGATTGTCTACATTTGTCCATCCTGCCAATTATTACCATTCGGGGACTACCCTCCATGGCAGTGCCAGCCGTGCCTGCCCTTCCCTACCCAAACAGTAGACTCCATTACCGCACTATTACCGCACACCTGCATTCATGCTGGTCAATGTGGATGGACGTAGACGAATGCGGCAGGGGTCAATATATCGCGTGGTTGTGCCATCCGTTGGCATACTGATAGACACTGGTCAACGTGGACGAATGTCGATGAACCCCTGCCTGGTCGGATATATAATCCCAAGGGCCTCAATCTCTGGGCAGTCGCCGCCCGGACCATGAAGACGGGTTCCGTCTGCGGCACTCCCAACTGCCGGGACATAACCAACGAGGAGCTGCTGACGCTGGACGTGGACATCCTGGTCCCGGCCGCGCTTGGCGGGACCATCACCATGGACAACGTCGACTCAGTCAAGGCCCGCATTGTGGCGGAGGCCGCCAACGCCCCCGTGACGCCTGAAGCGGAGAGAGCCCTTTTCGAGCGCGGTACCTTCGTGATCCCTGACATCCTGTGCAACGCGGAAGGAGTCACCGTGAGCTACTTCGAATGGGTGCAGAACATCCAGTCGCTCCTGTGGAAGGAAGAGGACGTCTACGAGCGCCTGTACGAGATAATGGTCACCGCTTTCTACCGGGTCCTCGAGATCGGCAAGCACCACGGCGTGAACCTGCGGCTTGCTTCGATGATCCTCGCAGTCGACCGGGTCTCAAAGGCGATCAAGGCTCGCGGCCTTTACCCCTGACTAAACTTTTAGGGGTCAGGCCCCTTTTTGTTTAGCGGCGGCGGGTTGAGATGGGCATCCGCCAGTCGCGGCCGAACGCCCGGGGAGTGATCTTGACCCCGACGGGAGCCTGCCGCCGCTTGTACTCGTTGGCGTCGACCGTCGCTATCACCCGTGAGACGAGTTCGTGGCTCATGCCTCTAGCCACTATCTCCTGAGCGCCCAGCCCTTGTTCGACGTACGCCTCCAGCACGGGGTCGAGCTCCTCATAGGGAGGCAGTGAGTCGGTGTCGAGCTGGTCCGCCCGGAGCTCGGCGGTAGGCGGCCGCTCGATTATGAACGCCGGGATGACTTCCTTGCCCGCGCGCTCGTTGATGTACTCGGCAACCTCGTAGACCTGTGTCTTCAAGAGGTCCTTGATCAGAGCGAAGCCTCCTGCCATGTCCCCGTACAGAGTGCAGTAGCCCATCGACAGCTCGCTCTTGTTGCCGGTGGCCAGCACCAGCCAGCCGAACTGGTTGGATAACGCCATCAGGAGGTTGCCCCTGATCCGTGCCTGGAGGTTCTCGTAGGCGACCCCTTCGTCTTTCTCGCCCAGCTCAGGCGCCAGGTCCTCCACATAGCTGGTGTAGACCGATCCTATCGGCAGCACTATCAACTTCACCCCGAGGTTTTGCACGAGCTCCTCCGCCGCGCTGCCGCTCTCCCCCGCCGTGTACTTGGAGGGGAGGAAAACACATACCACGTTCTCCTTACCCAGCGCCTCTACGGCGAGCGCCGCGGTCAGCGCCGAGTCGATCCCGCCGGAGAGCCCGAGCACGACCTTCTTGAACCCGTTCTTGGCGACGTATTCATCCAGGCCCAGCACCAGCGCCTCGAATATCTCTTCGGTGAGCGACATCTCCGCGACCGGCTCCACGCGCCCTGAATCAGGCCTCGCGGCCTCGAAGGTGGACGGCTTTTCCAGGACGCAGACCTCAACCTCTGAGTGAGGGCACTCCGCCCGGCTGTAGCGGAACCGCGGCTCCAGGAGGCGATTGCTCTTGAGGGGCTCGAGGTCGACCTCGCACACCAGCAGCTCTTCTTCAAACCTCCGGGCCGTCGCGATGAACCCCTGTTGAGGATGATAGACACAGGACCCGCCGTCGAAGACCAGCTCGTCCTGGGCGCCGACCATGTTGCAGTAAGCGATCACGACCGGCCCGTCCATCGACCTCGATGCGATCAGTTTCCTGCGGTACTCGTATTTTCCGCGGTTGAACGGGGACGCCGATAGGTTGAGGATGATCTCGGCGCCTCCGCGCGCCACCTGCTCTTCCACCGGCCCGCCGGGGAACCAGATATCCTCACAGATGGTTATTCCCACGCGCACCCCGGAGACTTCGATCACCACGTTGCGGTTGCCGGCGCCGAAGTACCTCTTCTCATCGAAGACGCCGTAGTTAGGGAGAAAAGTCTTCCTGTAGACGCAGCGCAACTTTCCCCGGTTGATAACGGCCGCCGAGTTGAAGACGTCGTAGTCCGCCTCGGCGTAGCCCACTACCGCGATGGTGTCACCGATGCCGCTCGCGAGCTCGTTCATCGCGGCCATGCTGCTGCGGTTGAAATCGGTCTTGAGGAGGAGGTCCTCGGGAGGATACCCGGTCAGGCAAAGCTCCGGGAAGAGCACTATGTCCGCGCCGGCGGCCTTTGCCTCCTCGACGTACTCCATTATCTTGCTCGAGTTGCCCTCGAGATCTCCGACCGCGCTCTTGACCTGAGCGAGCGCAAGGACCAGTCCTGGCACCTTTCAACCTCCCTGCCGTGCCGCTTCAAAATAGCATACCACGACACGCCGGGAGGCACGCTCAGATGGCCCGGTCTCCGACCTCTCCCGTCCTTACCCGTATCGCGTCGGCTACATCGGTGACGAATATCTTGCCGTCGCCGATCGCGCCGGTTCGCGCCTTCCTGACGATGATGTCGATCATCTTCTCCAGGTCCTCGTCCATGACGACGACCTCGACCTTCACCTTTGGTATGAACCGGATAGTGTAGGCGTTGCCCCGCCATTGCTGCTCCAGGCCCTTCTGCTTGCCGTGGCCTTTCACCGCGGTGATGGTGACGCCCGGGTAACCGATGGTCTCGAGCCCGTCGATCACTGAATCCAGCTTGTTCGTTCTAACTATCGCCTCGACCTTTTTCATCAGTCCTCCACTATCGGCTCAGGCAATGTCGTCATAAAGGTCCGTGGTCTCGTCCGTGTATGCCGGGACTCCCATCTCTGCGGAGTCGAGGCCGTTCACCTCATCCGCGGGGGCCACCCTGATGCCCTGGATCTTATCCTGCACTTTGAAGAACGCATACGCGAGCGTGCACACGAACACGATGCACGTCGCTGCGCCGATGAGCTGCACCAGGAACTGTCCATATCCCCCGTAGAGCAGGCCTCTGACGGTCCCTGACACACCGTTCCACCCGGCACCGTAGGTGCCGTCCGCGAAGATGCCCAGCGCGATGACTCCCCATAGTCCGTTGACGCCGTGGACCGCCACCGCGCCGACGGGGTCGTCGATCTTGAAGCGCCGCTCCAGTGTGGTCACCGCGACGCACACCAGCACGCCGGCGATGGCACCTATGATCGCGGCTTCCCAGCCGGACACGAAAGCGCACGGCGCGGTGATGGCCACGAGTCCTGCGAGGCACCCGTTGGCGCTCATGGACGGGTCCGGGAACCCCGTCTTCTTCCACATATACAGCATCGCCACTACGGCACCGAAACAAGACGCGAGCAAGGTGTTGGTGGCGACCACCGCCAGCCTGAGGTCGCCGCCGTTCAGGGTGCTGGCGGCGTTGAACCCGAACCATCCGAACACCAGGATGATGGTCCCGACGATCGCTATGGGGATGTTGTGCCCGGGTATCGCCCGCGGCGTGCCGTCTTTCTTGAACTTCCCGATGCGCGGTCCGAGCACGAGTATTCCCATCAGGCCCGTCAGGCCGCCCACGGCGTGCACCACCGACGACCCCGCGAAATCGACGAAGCCGTGTCCGAGGTGAGCGTGCACACCGAGCTGCGACAGCCAGCCGCCGCCCCATACCCAGTTGCCGAAGATCGGGTACAGGATAGCGCCCATGAATAACCCGTATACGCAGAACGCAGAGAACTTCCACCGTTCTGCCATCGCCCCGGTGGGAATGGTCGCCGCCGTGTCCATGAACACTACTTCAAACAGGAAGAACAGGAAGATCCCGGTATCGTATGCCGGGCCACCCAGGGCGAAGCCCTTGAACCCGAAGAGGCCCCATCCGCCGATACCCACCTCGCGCGTCATGATCGCGGTGCCGCCGAACATCTTGAGCGCGCCTACCCCTCCGAACATGATCCCGAACCCGATGAAGTAAAAAGCCAGCACCGCTATGCCGAATATCATGAAGTTGGTCATCATGACGTGGAGAGCGTTCTTCTTCTGGCAGAAGCCCGTCTCGAGCAGCGCGAACCCGGCCTGCATGAAGAAGACCAGGATGCCGCCGAGAAACACCCAGATGAAGTTGGTGGCGATCTTGTTGTGGCCGACGTCATCGAGCACGGCGTCCAAGGGGCTGGCGCCCTTGTCGGCCGGAGCAGAGACATCGGTCCTGTTGCCGGTCTTTGTTCCGTTCGGGTCACCCGCCCTCGCGATGGAACCGAGGCAGAACAGGGCCATCATGATAAGTGCGGCCACCAGCGTCGCCCTGTATAGCTTGTGGCGCCTGTCGCGCATGGTCGTCAAATCCGTCACGCCCGTCTGACCCCCGTTCGCAGACCGTGTCTCATGAACTCAGGTTAGAAGGGCGATGTTTCGTGACGGTTTCACGAATGTAAAATGTAGGTAACAGCCGAATGCGCCTCCGGGGTCAGGCCCCCGTGGTGCATTTTGACATCAGGCTCAGGACCGGTCAGGGAAGAGGCGTTCCCGGTGGGTGCTTTCGGGCGCGTTGCTTCTCTACGGCGTCTGTGACGCCCATCAGTGCCTTCTCGAGTGCCGCCCCGTAGCCCGCCGACTGCTCCATGAACAGCCCCCTGCGAGCGCCCTCAGGGCGCGTGCTACGCGATGCGGGGTCAAGGGCTCCGGGGTCCGGCTCGCACTCGGCGCCCAGCAGTCTTCCCCAGTAATACGGGGTTGTGAGCTCTACTTCCGAGGGGATGCCGCCTTCGCCTCACCGGGCGTCTACGAATACCTGGAGCAGAACCACATCCTCTACGCCACCAGACTTCGCGCAAACCAGGTACTCTCCAGGGATATAGAGCACCTCATGACCAGGCCGGTGGGAAGAACTCCCAAGAGACCAAGGGTTTTCTACCATGACTTCTCCTACCAGGCCACCTCCTGGAGCACGCCCAGGAGGGTGATTGCGAAGGTGGAGTGGCACGCAGGTGAGCTGTTCCCGAGGGTTGGCTTTATCGTGACCAACATGACCGCGAAAGCCAAGAACGTGGTGAGGTTCTACAACAAGCGCGGCAACTGCGAGCAGTGGATAAAGGAAGGGAAACGCACCCTTACCTGGACCAGGCTCTCCTGCACACGGTTCTCCTCCAACCAAGTCCGGCTCGCGCTGTTCGTCCTTGCCTATAACCTGGGCAACTTCTTCCGCCGTTTCGCCCTTCCGAGTCAGGTCTCGCACTGGTCGCTATCCAGCATCCAGCTCAAGCTCATAAAGATTGGAGCAAAGGTGATGAGCCATTCGAGGAGGACGATCTTCCAGATGGCGGAGGTCGCCGTCCCTGAGGCGCTATTCGCCGCTCTCCTGGAGCGTATACGTTGCCTGGTCGCTGCGCCGACTTGACAGGCACGGGGGATGTTCACATGAAAGCAGAGACAAC
>Ga0209538_1000570_pt1 | contig 21201 bp, 16 predicted proteins | sample BarGraNGADG00211_2_FD_184492 | JGI IMG/M metagenome (GOLD analysis project Ga0209538, IMG submission 184492) | Arctic peat soil microbial communities from Barrow, Alaska - Barrow Graham LP Ref core NGADG0004-211 (SPAdes) (version 2) | ecosystem: Environmental > Terrestrial > Soil > Wetlands >... | reverse complement strand
CAGTCTCGTTCTCATCAACGGTACCAAATTTTATAAAGTACTTATAAGTACCAACTTCAAGCTTTCCACCTGAAGGGTTTACCTTTGATACTTCAAGTTTTGGAATGTTTTCTACATACTGGAACAGACGTGTACTAACATCTACATTTCTGGAGTTGTACGAGTTAGTGTCCCTTCCTGTGTTCCTATTTATGATCTCATAATTTCCATTTGGAAGTACGGAGAAGCCGGAGTTTACAATTCTGGGAGCTGCCCCGGCCTCAACAAATATAATATTTGCGGAACCGTCATAAGTTGGCTGTATTTCCATATCAAGGTAGTTCTTACCAGAAATGAAGAGTGACTCTACTTTAAATGAATCTCCGTTGTAATTATTAAGTGGCCTGTATTGATTTTCTAGTGTTCCCTTAGATTCAAGGTTATCATAATTAGGAGAAGGGTATGTCCCAACTTCGATGTTGTAGTTGTTTAAACCTACAATATTTGAGATAGGTACTGATAACCGGGACTCTCTGTAGCACTCGGGATCTGCAAAAGGGTGGGAGGGACCTCCGTTTATTGGAGACACTTCTGTTACAAAGAATTCCACAACTGTACCGATACCCAAAGCAGGTATAGTTAATAGTACTGCATTCTGTTGTTGAGCTACAGGTGTAGTCGGGTGAGAAACTCCATTTATAGTGTACCCGAATTTATACCAACCTGAATAGTTAGGGGTATCATCAGCGAACCATAACTTTGCTTTGAAGGGGCTTGAAACATCAGTGAAGTCATACACCTCGACATTTATGTTTAGGTCCGGAATATAAGAAAGCCCTCCTGACTCATACCCAATGGTTATAATATCCCTTAGGTAGTAGGTAGAAGTCCCTTTTGTTTTCTTTATATATACTGTATACGTTCCGGGAGCAAGGTTGTAGTTTCCGTCTGTCCTACTGTCCCACACTCCATTAGTATCCCTGAATGGACCTTCGCCAATAGCAATAGAGTAACCTGAGTCAAGTATACCTCCCAACATTTTAGGTGCTATACTGAAACCTCCATTACTACAGAACCTTGATGATGCCGGAAATACTACTGGTGACTTAATATTTATAATAGAGGAAATCTCTCTTGATACAGGGGCACTGGTAACTGTAAAGTAAGCCAATACACGTTGATCAATACTACCTCCATTGGTAGCTTGTCCTATTGCACCATAGTAGAGCTTGTCCCCTTTCTTAAGATTCAATGTTACAGATCTGAACCCTTTTATCATAGAAGTGTGCCTACCTTCCAAAAAGCCGGTAGTCGCTACCAGGCTATCTTGATTAGTCGCACTGTAAAGGTTTAGAGTTACATTGTGGAAGTTAGGTTTCTTCTTATCCGTAAGTGAGGTCACCTCCATATTAAACATATACGAACCATCCATCTCCGCAGTGTAGACAGGAACAAACTTCATTTCTGCCAGTATTATCCCTGTAGTAAATTGTCCCCACCCTGATGCACTATGTTTATGGTAAAGTTCGTAGGATGTCCGAGTACTGGTAGAAGGGGAGGTTATTTGAACACTTTCATTATTAATGTTCCTTCGACCATCTGTTGCTACTGGAGAGTATAATTCTGGATATTTTTCTTTAATCGAATCAAAGGGTATTGGGCCAAAATTATTAGTCTCGGACTTCTTAACCTGATAAGTGCAAGGTATACCCGATACAATGTAGGCAACATTGTTGTACTCCTTAACACCGAGAATTTTATTCTCAGCAGGAAGTCCAACATTGCCAATTTCATTGTATCCTATCCTTACTGTAAGGGTATCTATTAATCCTGTAGTTTCCATGTTTAGATTTAATATTTTTTATAAAGCTTCGTGAGCAACTGGAGCAAACATTTCAAAAGTAACTATGCCATGACTTGAGTTGTAAACATAAGTGTATGTATTGTTTGCATCGTAACCAAACATGGTGTTAGAATATATCTCACCTACCGTACTACTTGTAACAGTTACCTTGGCCCCTTGATCAGATCCATTGGATGCCGGATTGAATGCGACCACATCAAAAGAGTCCCCATCAACTGCATTTAAAGTACCTGAGAAAGTACCTTCAGATTTATGGACAACGGAAATCCCATTCTTATAGATTTCAGCATAGTCCCTATAATCAGGACTACTGGTGTAACTATTCCAAGTAATGTTATTAACTAATGTACAAGAACCTACACTATTCGCATGAGCCTGAGCACCTGCTGTTGCTGCTGTTAAAGCTTGCGAATTAGCATCATCGAGACTAACTAGTGAAAAATAAGTTCCCGGTGCAATAGTAAAGGTTTCTAAAGATCCTTCATAACCTACTCCACAGTTGTCTCTTGTTGCAGTAGCGGTCTGTTCTTCATTGGTATATGTTCCAATTGTACAAGTGCCGAGTACATTTGCATTTGCTTGAGCACCTGCATTGGCAGCCTCAAGTGCTAACCTGTTAGCTGAAGACTGATCAACAAATGAACTGAATAGATTAGCCTCAATAGTAAAAGGTACTTCACTTCCTACAGAACCTTCTTCACAATCGTTCCTAGTTCTTGTAACAGTTTGTTCCTCATTCCAATATACCGGTATTAGAATACAAGTTCCTTCAACATCAGCATAAGATTGTGCATTAGCTTCGGCATCTGCAAAAGCCAGTAAGTTAGCCTCAGTAACCCCAATCAAAGAACTGTAAGTGTTAACAGGAACAGTATACACAACTGCACCTCCTGAATAACCCTCCCCACAGTTACTTCTTGTTTTCTCCAAGTTTACTTCTTCATTCCAATAAACAGGTATTAGAACACAAAGTCCCCTATTATTGGCATAGGTTTGTTTCCCGTCCTGTACCCATTGTACAGCTTTAGCATTTGCATCTTCTTGAGATACCAAAGAATAGAACTGATTGACAATGGAAGTAAAACTTACAGTAGATCCGTCAGAATCAGGATTACAATCATTCCTTGAACATTCTTCGGAATAAACCTTAGAATAGAATACTAAAGTTCCCGGAACAACACTAGGTATTTGGGGAGTTACTCTGACGTATTCTACAGTCTTCGTTGGATCGTAAGGGACATTTATAAACATACCCGGCCTAAATTCGATACCAGAATAAGTATACCCTTCAGGAATATCTATTCCCAAATACTTAACATACACCAGTACCTCACATCCGGGAAGTAGTTCACCATTAGCCGTAATCTCAATACTGGCTAAAGACTTCCCCCTGTCTACTAGAACATCTTCAACAGGAACCGTAGACACATACTGGACCCTTTTTGAATTAAGTATGGGTACATTAGACTTCAATGACTGGTACTCAACTTGATCTCCTTTATTGGAAATAAGTGTTGCATTCAGTGCATCCGTCAATGTCTGTGGACTAGAACTAACTGGAGTAGAGTCTGAAGCAATTCCTCCAATAAAAGTATTAATAGCTTGCTGCATCTTCTCTCTGTTTTCTTAAATCGTGCAATCTAAAGTAATTTTTTCTGGCTCTTTGATTCCTTTTGAGGAACATATACTTAGGACGGATGAGCCCGAGTCTGTAAGCTGTTTTAGCTCCTTTAGTCTCAATGTAGATGTCGTGATCCCTATTTATAAGGTACTGCATTCCACTGATACCTATCCTAAGCATCTCTTCAAGAACTTTGTTAGGAATTTCTGGAAACTTCTCCCTTAATCCCGGAATATAATCTTTGTAGTCTTTTATCATGTTACCAGTTCTTTGCGTAGTCGAAGTAAGTTTTTCCGGAGTTCTGAAGATCCACGAACCTTTTGAACTTGGCCTTGTCAATAATCACTTCATATTTTCTACATTCATTATTTCTTTTAAATCGGTACTTAATACCGTACACCTTTCCTCCTGTCGTGATAGGGTCAAAGTGTTTAAACTTTCCCATCTTACGCCTACTCTTCCAAACCTTTTCAGGAATGCTCTCAGCACATATACAGGCACTGTAGGCTGGAAGAGTGAGCATATCATTATTGTCAATGATCCCTGCAATAGCCATCCTGATAAACTCGTGAAACACTTTTATTGCAAGTGCTCTCTTATTGCTTGTTTTATATGTCCTGTTTAGATCAACATTGCCGGCAATAAAGCTATAGTCCCTATTTACTGGAAACATATCATAGATATTGGCACAGTGATAGGTAGGGTACTTCGTTAACTTGAAGAACTCTCTATCCTGTAACGTTTTCATTGGAGGTCTGTTCCTCTCGTCCTTCAGTTGATTTCTTACTGTCATTATGATTTATAATCTCTGTTAAATGATTTCCTTCCAAATGATGTCTTTACATTAAGTATAGCGTCCATTTGATTATCGCTTATGTATGTCGGGGTTTTTGCCTGTGATATCTTTTGGTTTGCAAGTCCTAAGATCGTTTCTAATGGTACAGGAACTTTCTTACCTGCAAAGATGTCCCTTTGAGTCATAAGGTACATAACATAGTATGCAATGGCCTCAATTTGCTTCTCAGTAAATAACGATTCCCCATCTCCATCGGTAACGATCTCCTTTAATAGGATGTAGACCTTTGTTCCAAATAGCCGTGGGTCAACCCTTAAAGTGTAAGCATCAACCATAGTGAAGTCAACATAACTTCCGGGAACAACAATTCCGGGACTTGTGTCCCATTGATACACTCCCATGGCAGGAGTAGCTTTTATGTTCCCATTGGACTCGTCTACTCCCCATTGGGTATATTCGTTGAAGTTTGCAGATACAGCTTTAATCGTAAAGGCTTTACATGGGAGTTGTACCATACCTTCCTCCAGTACATGTAGGTGTAACTTTACGTCTTTTACGTTAGTCCCTACTTTCTTTATAGCCATTCGTGACCACTCCTCGAAACTAGACTCCTTTATCCGGACTCCAAAGAGATCATCAAAGGTTGCCAGTGCAGAGAGGATGCTAAACTGAGGTATATCGGATGAATTCTGCATATTTATTTTTGTATAAAAGTTACTATTATGCCACCCCTTTTCATAAGTCCTCCAGCAAAGGGAGCAGGACTCTTGGCTGGTGTTTGTTCAGCTAATTTGTTTGAGATAAAAGTTCTAAGTTTCTGATACTCTGACTCAGCAATGTCCGGCTTACCAGTTACATTCCTATCGTTAGGATTATCACTCATGTAATCAGTTCTTACCTTTTGATGTGGGACAATATCATCCACAGTCATATTGTGAGCTTTCATAATCGGAGCAGCGTACTCATAGAAAGATTCCATTTGCTCCTGAGTCAGAGGTTTCTTATTCGTATCTCCCTGAAACTCTACTCCAACTCCAAAGTTATTTACATTCTTTCTGCCGTGGAATTCACTCTTACCTGCGTGGAAGGTTACCTGAGTCGGGTCAGCGTATACATTTCTCTCTCCATCAAATCCAATTACTACATGTGCAGAGTTTCCACCCGGAGCCATAAAAGTATTGCGGACACCTGAGAGAGATGCATGTAGATCCCCAGTGTGATGAACTACAATCATCTTATCCTCATTTGTCAAAGACTCTCCTCTTAGGTAACTTGCTGAAGATGTTGTCCTAATATTAGGAGTGTTATACCTTTGCTCCAAAAACCTTGAGGATCTGATCGGGCTCATTGGAGTTATTGGATTTATAGCGTCTGGACGTTGAACTATGGGATCTTGTGTGAAGTTATGGTTGTTAACAGAAGGGGAAGGTTTTGAAGGACCTCCCACCTCATTAGCATACCTAGTGTTATACTGGTTATTGTTCCAGGTAAATAGTTTTTGACCACTACCTCTAGCAGTAGCGAAGGCATTTCCGAATGCCGTCCTTCCTCCATTACTGTGTTTAATAAGTTTCGTCATGTCCTAGGTAGTTATATCTGCTTGAGTATTTGGTTGATTCTGGGCATTTAATTGTCTGTAGTAGTAGATATACTTCTTAGACAATCTACTAATGATCTCCTCAACTATCCATTCTGGAGCAATGAATTCTTCAGTTCTAACTCCACCAACATAATCCATGGCATCGTTTGAGTCCTCAAAGATTGCTGTAACAGATATGAACTGAATAAGCTTTGGATGATTGAAAAGGAATGCATCATAGTTTCCATCCTCTCTGGGAGATGCGTTAATCCATACGTAGGGTTTGCTGTGAGTGGCCATTTTGTATTTGTGGACGTTGAATCTATTATCGGTATAAACCTTCCAAGAGAAGCCGTCACGAAGTGGAGATCCAATATAGTCTATGGCATCTTCCCCGAATATTGAGGCTATCTTTGGGATGGTGAAATGTTTTACTTTCTGCCCAGATGGAACTTGTCTGATCTTGGCTATGTCCATATTATCTACAGGGATACCATTGATATCCTGATACAGTCCCTGAAGGGGGATAGTTCCCTTACGAGTGGACTCGAAAAGAATACTCATTCTCTCGGTCATAACCTCTTGTTCAATCTGCGTAATAGGTATAGAATTGTTTGTAACTCCATGTAAACCATTACGTGCATTGTTATCTACTGTTGATGCTATTTTATTAACTGTCCAGCCCATGTTTTATATATTGAGTATACCTCATTACGTGGTTATAATATAACTATAATAATCCTTAAATACAAACTAAAAATGCCCGACACTGGGCCGGGCATTCTAATAGTCTAAGATAAGTCTACTTTACTTATGCAATAAAGACAACTTTCTTAGCAGCAGCGTCAGCTCCAGCGACTAATGTGCCGGTTTTGTCGAATGCTACAGCTCCAGCGACACCCAGAAGGGCTTCGATTGCAGCTACAAGTCCTGCGTTGGCCAAATCTTTCTCGTTAAGATAGATGATCTGGTTAGTAGAACCGGATTGTGTTTCTTCGCCAACGAATGAAGGAGCAGCAATTGCATCCGATACAAACGAGTGACTGAATGAAAGAGTAAGGTACTTTCCGTAGATGTCCACTTTCTCTTTTGCTCCGTAAGGGTTCCACTGATCGGGAGTGTGCATTGAGACGTTTTGCTCAACCCATGCTCCAAGACCTGATCCTTCGATGGCAGTCTGAGTTACGGTCATTTTCAGAGTTGTGATTGCTCCGTAAACTTCACCACTACCATTAAAAGAAACTGCTTTAGGTTTCATGTAAGTGTGGAATGCGAAATCGATGTGCTCATATCCAACCTTCGAAGTGACCGTGAGAACGCCAACTGCATTACTGACAACGAAAGGAAGATCATTATAACCTTTCTGACGGAAATCAATTGCAGTAAACAAGGCATTCGTGAAATCAGTGTTAGAAGCACCGGCAGCAAGATTGAAATCAAACAAGTATGTTTTACCATAGCTTTGTTTATCGCGAATGAATTCGCCTTCATGTCTGGCCGATGTAGCTTCAATAACTACCTGTACATTTACAGGTTCAGCAGGAGACGAGAAAACAACGTCAGTTGCCGGAGTTATGGTTGCGATTTTTGCTCTCTTTGGTACAGCACGACTGAGCACAACTTTGCTCATCTTGGCTTTAGAGTAAGTACCCATGCCAGGTACCAGTAATGTTGCTACATTTGCAGCAGTAGTGGCAGCGTTTCCAGCTGCATCAAGAACGAGGAAGTTTTTAACTAAGTCGTTAATGACATTTTCTTTATACCCTAGAGTATTCATAGAAAATAAAATTTGAGGTTAATAATTAATTTTAAGTCAAAGGATTATTTTTTTGCCTTTGCATCCTTAGCAGCGATTGCATCCTTATCAAGGTAGTCCTCAGGATTAAGCTCCTTGTGGAGTTCGTCCAGAACAACTCTATTCGTAGGATCTTTTAAGAATGAAAGAACTGAATCAACAGTGATACCCAGTACTACATTGCCAAACATATACGCACCATTTGTAAGTTTAATTACGTCCTTATCAGTGGCTTTAATAAAGATAAGGTGAACAGTTGTTTCGTTTGACTCGTAGGCCGAGATAACCTTTGCTGAGTTTTTGATGTCTTTTGCAAGCTTCAGCAGGAACTCCTTGATAACGATAGCATCTTCGCCTTCCATGTTGAACCCGAGCAAACGAGCACGAGTGGCATAGTTGGATGATTTATCGTCCATGACGTACCTCATAGCATTGAATACAAGTTCGTCTTTGGCAATCGACTTCTTAGCTTCTCTGGAAACGTTATCAACGTAGAACAGAGCCGTTCTGGACATCTGAGCAGCCTCGAAAGAATCTGCGATATCCGGGAGGTGCTGTAGCCAATCCCAATTCAACTTATCCCTTTTATCATTAAGGTCAAGTTGCATGTTGTGTGTGATCAATAAGGTAACTTCGGGATCTACCCAGTTACTCAATTTCTTTTTTTCATCTTCAGATACTCTTGCTACGCCTTTGTACCAGTTGGTACGTTTGTCTTTAGCAGGTTGAGCATGAACTTTACGCTCCTTTGAAAATAGTGACTTTAATGTGATAATTCCGGTCAATTCTGTTTTAACAGTACTCATTTTTTATAATACTTTTATCATGTAACATTTAAAATAAGTAGGGGAGCAATTCACTCCCCTACTGTGAAAATTTAAGCTGCAATACCTTCCTCGATGATCAGAGAGCGATAAGGGTTGAAAACAACTGCTCCAGAATAACCCAAGAGGTGATAACTAGAACCGTGTACTGAGGTCGAGATTTCTCCTGACTCTTTTCCACTTGCTCCACCCATACCGTTTAAGTTACCGGATGTGATCTCGGCACCGTCAAGGGTAAAGGTTGCGATGTTAGGACGGCCAGACACTTCGTCTTTTCCGACATCTAACATGATCGCGAATGCACGATCTTCATACTCCAAAGACAGCGTACTGTCAAGCATGAATACCAGAGTGTTTCCGGCAAATTCGTATGAAGTGAAAGTCGCTCCAACCTTGATGTTTCCACCAGTTTTGCTCCAGAAGTAAGCATTGTCCGTTCCTTGGAAACGAAGGTCACTTCTCATCAAGCGGTTAAACTTGTTCCAGAACTTATCGTTGCAGATAATGGTCCAAGTATTTCCCAATTTCTTGGTTGATTTTTCCGACATAACTGCCATAGCATCTTCGAACTTCTCAGTTGTGATACTCGATACAGTGAACTTGTCGCAAACACGCTGGATCTGTGGAAGGATACCGTCTCCCATAGGGATGTCACGTCCTTTTTCGTCCTGAAGCAAACATTTGCCATTGATGTCAAAGTTGCATTCTGAGAACAGGAGTGAATTCTCACGGGCCAGCAAGTACTGATCCAAGCAATCCTTCTCCTTTTTGTTCATTTTGTAGATGGTCTCGTTGTCTTTCTTACCATCAGCAATAAACACATCTTCGTTCATTGCGAAGTCAGCTGACCAATCAACAGACGATCTGTGACGACTCAGGTAATTCCTGTGAGTCTCAGTGTTCGAAGTGAACTTGGTATAACCACGTTCTGACAATTCAGGGTGGTAGTTTGAACGGTAACGAGTGTTACGGTTAACCTGGCAATAGTTTACATCGATGGCACGAATAGGATCGTTACCGATCAACACTACTGTGTATTCCCATCTCTGTGGACCTTTCATCTCAGGATTCTTCATTACAAACAACTGCTGACGATTCTCCAAAGCGAAGGTATCATTGCGGTCATAGTAGCGTTTCTCCAGAGTGATTGTTTCAGGTTTTCCACCAATACCATTTCCACTGATTGCTCCAGTTACCCGGACTTTAGGGATATAGTTTACGTCAATCTGCCATTCAACGGCCATAGCGTTGATCGGGGTGAACGTTGATTTCGCCTGTTTAGGCTGACGATAAACGTTTTGTAATGCGTCAGTTAACATGGAGATTGACAAGTCTGGCTTCATATGAACCACCTGTCCTAGTTTTTCAGGCTTTGTGCTCAGAAGCTTACCGAAGTTTTGTACGGTACGAGTCTGAGAAGACAGAGCCAATGATGCTGTTTCGCGATCAATAATTCTCATTTGGTTTGATTTAATTTAACAATTGTTACTACTGTCCTGCAAAATCTTCTAGGGAGGTAAATTTTTCAGGTATATTTTTCTGTATTACTGCATTGGTGCTTTTCTTCTGGTCCTCAGGTTGTCTATTTCTATTGAATCCCTGTGGAGTAGTCGGTGGCACAGCCTTTGCAGGTGTTCCTAGTTTCGCTTTTCTAATCTCCTCTTTATAGTAGGTGTCTAAGTACTCAAAATAACCTTGGCCATTCTTCATGTACCAAGCTGCTGTGAATAGTTTTTCGGGATCACTTAAGACCTCACGCATAAACTTTGATTGTCCATCTGAGTCAGTCTCCATGATGTCCTCAAGGACTTCATTCTTCATATCATCAGATATCGGCCATCCTCCAATTTGTGTTAATTGGGATACTGCTGCTACAATCTCTGCCTTATCACTTTCAATCTCCTGATTACGCTGGAGTTCTCTTTGAGAGTTCCAGTCAGTGATTGTACTGTCCTGATCGGCCTTATACTTGCTCCGTAGAAATTCTACTGTGGAGTTAAAGACCTTACTTTCCATAGCTGCGACAAGATCCTCTTCAATCTCATCAATAGTGCTATCCGGATTGTTTTCCTTCAGGAATCTGCGGTAGATGTCTTCAGGTGGAACTGAGGCATAATCAACTGGAGTTCCCAGAGCATGTGACTGTTCTATTTCCTGTAGTCTTGCATTTACCGTTTGATCAACTATCTGGTCAAATGTAAGGTTGTTTGTTCTCATTGCATTGAGAACTTCAATCTCATCCGGCACCAAATCATACTGGGCTTCAATGCTAGGGGCGGTTGACTGTGCTAACGATTCCAAGATTTCAAGTTGTTCATCAACTCCCAAATCTTTAAAGTTAGCTGTAGAGCCATCCTTGTAGTTGATGATTCCTCCTTCAACATTGTATCTTTCAAGGAACGATGTAATTACATCAGTGCTTGCTGCTGCTTCTGGAGTACCTCCTTCTGCTGGAGGGGTGCCTTCGGAACCTTCTCCCTCACCGGGCTCATTATCTTCATTCTCTTCTTCGTTCTCTGGAGGATCTGGAATGACTGCTTCCTCCGGGTCTACTGTACCTTCATCGCTTTTGATGTTGGCATACATGTCTTCAATGTCCATCTTGTTTTTATTTATTTATCATCTGTCATTTTATGCTTGCACTGGTTGTTGTTGTTGTTGTTGAGCTTGAGGTGCACCCTGTGCTCCCATTCCATTTATGGCCATGTATACAGGAAGTTTGGGATCATTTGAATGGAGGAGCAGCAGTTGCACACATTTCGCTATAATATCTAAGCACACACTATGAGAATATTCCATAATCTGCGAAGTATCTTCAGTGTTTCCAAGTTCATCAGGAGTTAACCTTACTAAAGCTGGTATTTTATAATACTCTAAGTCAACCCTAGTAAGGGTAAAGATAGAAATGTCCGTACCGTAGTTGATCTCCATGATAGGGCCAGACATCTTGTCTCCTGCATCGAACTTACCATCTTTGTCTACATCAATGTAAGCATTGTGACCATCTGTATTTCCAGCCACGGTGTTTATTGTAGCCTGTACCATTGCAGGATCATACTTGTCAATGGACGCTTTCCAATTACCCAGTATTTGATTTGGGTTAGATAGTATCGAGTGGTATGGAACTTTAAAGGAAGGTTTGCTCCAAGCGTTATTTAACGTGTTGGATCTCATATCTGAGGTCAATCTTCTTGTCGGCATTCTAAAGTTGTTGCCGGCATTATAACACTTAAAGTTTTTAGTTATGGTGTAAGTGATGATACATCCTAACAGGTGAAAGTAATCTGGGGGAAGCATGACACGATATAAAGCCTCTGTAGCACCATTGAAGGGCTGTCCGATAAGTTCTATAGCTGCCGGCAAAAGTACAGTCCTAGCCTTAAGGACTTGAACATCGTCAGTACTCTCCTGGTTAATATCGATAGACTTATACTTCTCTTTGCAAACCTCGAAGATACTCTTATTGAGGTAGTAATTCCACTCATCAAGCAGTAGTTCGGGTGCTCCGATTCTCTTTAACTCTATTAATATGTCTTCGTATACTTCTCTTGCAGTCATTTCTAATTATTTAGGCCATTTATCTAAATCACAAACTTTATTGCTCCTCACCTTTGCTGCTAAAGGGCAACCACATCTTGAACAAATGATGGTCACTCTTTCATCGCATTCATGGCAAATATCCAACCTTTTCTTCGCTCTAATTTCTACAGACTGACTGGGACTTCTGCCTATTGACAGGATTAAATTCTTGTACCCTTCGACAATGTGTTTCATTGATTGGTGATATTTCCTAACGGTGCAATAATATACTTAATAATTTCAATAAAAACAAATTTATTTTTTCTCTGTGTGTGAATTGGAAATGTGAGCGTCCAACTTCAAACCTATCTGATCAAGTTTACTCATTACCATATTAAATACTTCTTTGTCAACCTTCCTATCGTCCAGTTTATTTATTGTCTGTTTCATTTCAATAATCTCCTGCTTTAGTTCAATATACTTAGCAGCTGATTCAGCCGAGTTTCCAAATTGACTTTGTGTCCATGTGAATAGTCCAGTAATCCCTACTGCGACCAACACTAAGTCTGTTACTCTCCATTCTCTTTTCTTTACTGGGGATTCGATTACCATGCTCTTTAAGGTGTATTACGGATTAGTATTCAATTTAGTTGGTTATTACACCCGATCAGAAGGGTCATTAAGCATAGTCCTTTGAGATTTTCTCAAATTCTTAATCACAGAATCCCCGGCATACCCGATAAGGATCCAAAATATAAAGTTGTTTACAATTTCAGGGGAAAGTATCGTGGGTTGAAAAGCTGCTAACTGGGTACGGAAGTACACCAGTAGGAGCAGGAATGGGATGTTGATTGCCGACTTTAATAGTTGCTTGTTATAGTTGAACTTCTCATGCTTTGTCTTTGCATCCCAGATCTTAGACAGGTAATGGATTACAGATCCAAGAAGGACAAATAGGCATAAAATAATTGTTAGTTTCATAGTATGGATTTACGCTTTTTAAAGTAATACTTTTTAATTTAATATCCTAAGAATTAGTAAAAACTTTTACATAAAAGTTTCACTACATAATTACTGGCCTACCTAATATTCTGGAAAAGGAACCAAATGAACCAGATACATTGGATAAGTACCCGATAAGTAAGTAATCATGTGACATTACAAGGGACGCTGTGTAGTAGAAACCATCTGAATCCGATGTCAATACTGCCCCAACACTCTTATCTGTCATGTCCCATACCACAACGGTAGCACCAACTACAACCTCATCACCGAACTTAACTACCCCGGAGAACCCATAGGATAGTGCAGTCCCATCAGAATTTGTAGTAACTAGAATCGGGGAACTTGGTAGTGAGCTCCCATTCACACTGAATGCGGAGACCTTGTAGTAGTAGGTTCTACCAGATGCCAATTCACTATCAACTACGCTTAGTACCATTCCAACAGAAGCGACCACACTGTAGGTTCCTCCTAGTGTACTACTACGCAATACCGTGTAACCTGTAGCACCTGCGGAAGTCTCCCATGCAATCTGAGCACTTGTATTACCAAGGCTCATTACAGAGACGCCTTGTGGCGTTAGTGGAGCAGGTATGCTTTGGGTCACTATGTAAGTGTAAGAACTGAACCCGGATGTACCAGAAGTATTAAATGAAACAACCTTAAAGTAGTACCCAACCCCTGAGTTTAGCCCGGCCATAATAGTACTTGTCCCAACAACATCTTTTATATATGTGTAGGTTCCATTTGCGGAACTACTCTGGTACACTTTATACCCCTCAGCCCTTGCAGCAACTCCCCAAGAGAGATTTACTTCTGAAGTAGGGGATGTGGAAGATGCACTTGCTGTAACCCCTGTTGGAGATGTCGGCAATGCAATACCGGAAGTAGTTACCGTGGATATGGTAGATGAGTTACCTGTTCCGTTAATGGAGGCTATCTTAAAATAGTAGGTTGTAGACGGTAATAATGACGTTGCATTAACTACTGTGCCTGAGGTGGATGATACTGATGTGTATGGTCCGGCCTCACTGGTAGCCTTTAGAACTTCATAGCTTAAGGCTCTTGCGCAAACATCCCAACTTATAGTTACCTGTGTACTGGCGATACTGCTGAATGTAATTCCAGAAGGGGCATCAGGTATAGGGATAGGATCAGTAGTCCCATTGGATTGCAGGGATAGTGCAGATTCTCCACTTGTGTTTCTTGCGGATACCTTGTAGTACCATGTTGTAGAGTATCCCAGTGATGCATCATTGTAGGCATTTATATCCCCAAGTGATTTGTACAGGTTGTAAACCCCTGTAATAGTAGAGCTTCTGTAGATGAAATAACTAGTTGCCCCGGTACTCTTTACCCATGAAATATTTAATGAGAAGTTGGTTCCTTTTGTTATTGTTAGACCTACAGGTGTTCCAGGTATATCCTCACTAAGAGACTTCCCAACAACAAAATCACTATTGATGGAGCTACCATTGCTGTTGAATGCGACTATATAGTAAGCCTTACTTTCATCAGTGGCTAAGGTTGAGTCCATATACTCCCCAATACTACCATCGTTGATAGTGGTAAGAGTTGTAAACGGACCAGCAACAGTAGGAGCACTGTAAATAGTGTACCCTACTGCACTAGGGACTAAATTCCACGTTAACCGTATGGACACTTTAGATACTCCCTGAGCATTAAGTCCTGTTGGCTTTACTGGAGGAGTGGTATCAAATGGTGTAGTAGCGATGAGAACATCCGAGTCTGGAGATGCTCCACCTATGTTGTATGCGATTACCTTATATGAGTAGGAAGTAGATCCGGTTAATCCTGTGTCTTGGTAGTTGATGGCAGAAGAACCTAGTGTAGCGATCTCAGTTCCAAATGTAAGGTCTGAGGTTAGTTTCCTAAATACCTTTATACTAACACAGTTAGATATGGCTCCCCAGTTTAGTGTTTGAGAGGAGAAAGTAGCTCCGGATATTGAGAGTCCTGAAGGTTTAGTTGGAGAAGGGTAATTGTTTGTGGTTCCCCCTACAGTGCTGCTGTATGTACTGCTTCCCCCTGAGTTGGTAGCAAGTACTTTGTAGTAGTATTGCGTACTATAGGATAGAGTATTATCTATCCAAATATTTACAAGCCCTAAAGTCTTAACCTTGGAGAACCCAACAGTAGGGTTTAAGGATCTATAAACTTCATATCCAGTAGGATTACCTGAAGAAACAGTCCATGCAATCTGTATTTCAAAGTAACTCAATGTAGTTACTGAGGAAAGTGTGGGAGCAGAGGGGATTGCAGGTGCATTGGTTGTTGCAGTCCTTTCAGAAGAGAGTGTGCCGTTTACAGCATTTATATTCCTTGCTACAACTTTATAGTACTCAGTAGTTGAAAAGGTTAGTGATGCATCGTCAAATGTTAGTGATGGGGTAGTGCCTATGGATACAAACCCAGTCCCAGAGACATTAGATCTGAAAATTTGATAGTCAGATGCAAATACAACTGCACTCCAGGTAAGACGTATTGTAGTATCTGATAAAGATGTTGCAGAGAACCCGACAGGGGCCGGTGCCTGTATTGTTGTTCCTCCAACTGCCACCGAGGATATTACAGAATCCCCTCCATCATTAAATGCAGCCACTTTGTAGAAATGTCCTTCCGAGTACCCCAAGGCGGAGTCATTGAAAGATAAAACATTTCCAAGAGTCATGTAAGGTGTTAAGAATGGACCGGATACGCTTGTTGCTCTATATAACTTGTACCCTGTAATCAAGTATCCGGAGGATGCTGCCCAAGTTACCTGAATGTCAGTGTTAGATACTGATGGTGTTACAGTAAGTCCTCCTGGTGTTGTAGGGGGATCAGGTAGTGCGGTTGTAACAAATAGGGAGTTACTTGGTGCGGATGGGAAATTGGCAGTACCATCTGATGCTATAGCTACTATTCTGTACCAGTATCCGGTATTAGGGTTAAGTCCTGTATCAGTTGCAATTAGGTCTGTACTACTTAGTACATTGGAAAGTTTAGTGTACACTCCATCTACAGCATAGGATCTATACAGTTCAAACTTCGATGTTCTTAAAGTTGTGAGCCAACTTACAGTAATGGTAGTCTTAGTAATTCCAGTTACGGATAAGTTACCGGGTTTAACAGGTGGTATGGGGTTTATAGGAGTTGTTATGGTAACACTGTCGGACACCGGTGATGATCCCCCTTGATTTACTCCAATTATCTGGTATTGGTAGGATGTCATTTCAGTCAATCCGGCATCATTATAACTGAAAATAGTAGAACCTAGAGTGACAATAGGGGGCCCAAAACTACCAGCACCAGTAAGCTTTCTGTACACTTCAACTGAAGTTGTACTGGCAATTAAATTCCATGTGATAGTCAGTGTCCCAAACAATAAATTGGTCACTACAAGTCCGGTAGGTTTCAACGGTACCGGCAGAGTAAGTGTAGTTACTGTTACTGAAGGCGACATTGCAGACTCTCCTCCAGCATTTGTAGCAGTAGCCTTATAGAAGAAGGTTGTTAGAAACTGTAGTCCTGTATCATTTGTAGTTAAAACATTCCCGAGCGCAATAACCAGACTGTAGGTTCCCCCTAATGTTGTAGATCTGTACAGTTTGTACCCAGTCGCTCCGATTTGGGCCTCCCAGGAAATATTTACAGTGTCATATGAAGAAGCTGATGCACCTAACCCTGTTGGTATTGAAGGAATGGGAGGGGCAAGAGTGGTAGAGGTTGTGTAAGTAGATAGTCCGGATTCTCCACTGGCATTGGTAACAGTTACTTTATAGAAGTACTGGGTCAAGAATGGGAGCCCTGCATCTGAAACTGCCAGTACATTTCCTAAAGTCCTAAGAAGTGTGTAAGTTCCATTTGAAGTAGTTGACCTATATACCTTGTATCCGGTTGCCCCTACAGATGCAGTCCACGATAAATCAATTTGAAATTGAGATAAAGGAGTTGAAATAAGTCCAACAGGTGCAGGTGGGGCTTGCGTTGTAACCGTCACATAAGTTGTCAGTGGGGACTCCCCACCAAGGTTGGTTGCACTTACTTTATAGAAATAGGGAGTCAAGAAGTTAAGTCCAGAATCAGGTATGGTAGATACCATTCCTACTGAGCTCAATAAAGTGTATGTCCCACCAGATGTAAGTGATCTGTAAATGTTATATCCTACTGCTCCCGATACTGAAGTCCATGAGATGTTGATCTGATAAGGGGATACTGCTACTGCTGAAGGCAGGGTGGGGGTAACCGGGATAGGAGGCAACAAAGTAGTTGCTGTTCCACTAGTTGATAAAGCGGATGATCCGGAAACGTTAATAGCTACAATCTCATAGTAGTATTGAGTAAAGCAAGTAAGGCCGGTATCCGATGCTGTAAGAACATTACCTAGTGTTTGCACTAAAGAGTAGGTTCCATTAGCTGTAGTTGATCTGTAGACCTTATAAGATGTAGCCCATGTAACTGCCGGCCACGCCATATCTATCCTTGTATCCGATACAGGAGTACAGGTAGGTCCAGATGGAGTTGTCGGAATTGGGGGGTCGCTGGTTGTACCGGAAACAATTGCTGTTTGTGCGGATGTTGCAGTGGAGTTTATAGAAGCTATCTTGAAGGAATAACTTGTTGACATAACAAGTCCTGTGACAAGGTAACTGCTGTTAGACCCATCTAAAGTTGCAATAAGATCGTAAACTGTAGTAGATATATTGTATTTGTAGACTAGTATACTATCCGTATACGCAGGAGTAACCCAACTTAAAGTCAAGGAATTCATATCCTTTGGAGTCCCAACTGTAAATCCAGTAGGGGTAGTTGGGGCCGGAGGAGGGGTAAGGGTAGTTACATCTAATGCCATACTTAATGCCGACTCCCCACCTGTATTCCAGATTGATATCGCGTAGTTGTATGCAGTTGATGGTGCTGCTGTAGTGTCTATGAAAGATGCTCCACTAGTTACAAGTACATAATTTATATTGGTATATGTATTATCTGTAGCAAGTTTCCTGTATATCTTTACTCGTGTAGCATTCTCGGCAACAGATCCCCACGAGAGGGATGTCCCATTGGCCTTAACGTTAAACGCTGCTAACCCTGTTGGTGGAGTTAGAATTGCAGTCCCTTCTGGGTAAGTAAATGCTATTGATGCAGAGAATCCCGACAGAGTCCCATCAGGTCCAACGGTCTTAATTTTGTAGTGGTAGGATTTATTAGGTGAAACAAAGTTATCAACATAGAAGCTATTTGCAGCAACTACATCAGCACGTTTAGCCCACTCACCTGTTTCTTGATCTGCTCTCCAAACTTCCCAGTTTGTCAGCCCTGCATCAGCAGCACTCCAAGCTAGTTTGTACTGATTGATACCAGAGTCCAAGGTCATTGTGAGATTGGTAGCAGCTCCCGGATAGTAACTGTTAACTACTCCCGGAACTTCAATAATCTCAACACCGTTGATAAATCCCATACCCCACTGATCCCCACCATAAACCCTAAGGGTAATTGCACCGGCTACAGGTACAACATTTAACCATTCACAATAAGAACTTGTATTCTGTTTGTAAAGAGGGAGTTTCTCAACTCCGTTAACTGCATGTCTTGGCGAATTGTCATAAGTATTATCCCTATCCGCAAGTGTTCGAATAGTGTATGTGTTAGCTTGTGTCAGACCTGAAATGGTCCACTCAACTGCATTTGCACTGTTGATACCATAAGGAGAGCCTGAGTTACTGAAGGCAACGTTACTAAGAACTCTATCAGGGAAGAATCCGGTATTACTTCCTGTAGACTTACCCCCACCTAAGTAGTTCGTTTGTATTGACTTTGTAAGTTTAAATGTCCATGGTGTAATTGTACCATCTGCCTTTTTAAGGGTAAGGGCAGCAGCAGCCAGTGAAGTGTCTCTCCAGTTATTCCATGTATGGGAACCCCCTCTGGAAGCTTGGGTTTCCAATGTATAGTTTGCAGGGCCCCCACTACCGTAAGGCCGTAAATCCCCAAGTGCAACAAGAGCATTACCGGCACCGGGAGCTACTCCTTGAGTAACCTGAGCATTTTGATTTATAGCTGTCCATATAGGGAATGGATTAGTCTTAGCTACAAGTCTGGCTTTAAATCCTTCTGTTGCTCTACCGTTACCACACATCTCAATGTAATCCCTTGCTACAAGAGCATACTGTAGGGTTTGATTTGTTTCGTATGCAGCTACAGCAATCTCAGCAAGGTCCTCAGCTACCTGAACGTTCTTACCATTCCAATCAATATTAATAAGTCCAGATGTTTTTCCAACACCGTTAGATTTAACAATACCATCAATGCTACCTGTAATAGAGACAATGTTCTTGTCAGATGCCACGTTAAGGGAGAGGCCATAGTAGTTTAATGCATCATCCACTGTTCCTGCAAAGGTTATCTCTACAGTATTCCCAACAATAGTAAAACTAGGAGTAACTGCATCCCTTAACAGTAAGTAGTTATGAATCTCTTCTTCCGTTGCAAACCAGATTGTATCGTTACCAGCAGCACCATAGGTGTTATATATTCCGTCTATGTAGGACTTAAATGAAGCAAAGTCATACCCAGTAGCTCCAGTGACCGAATGGTTGAAGTTGATAGACCACATCCTGTCATTTCCAAGTGATAGATTATACGCCTGAGTAGCCCTATCTAAAATGGAGTTACTCCCATACGCATTCATACGGTATAAGTCGTCAGGACCACCGGCTACGACATTAACAACTGCAATGTTACTAGTTGGCATCCCATAAGTGGAGCCCTCTCTTGTTGAAACGTTAAAGTACTTTCTTTTTAAAGTAAGGGTGTAATCTGTAGCACCATTTGGAGGTGTGAACGAATATAACCTCATACCTCCCGGCACACCGTTTGCCCATGTTTTCTTACGAGCAAATGAGATAGACCTTAACATCTCATAATCATTGTTAAGGACTCCTCCTGATAAGCCATGACATACAAAGGCATGTCCGTTCTTACGCATTTCTGCTATCTGAGGCCAACTTATGTAGACGGAACTAGAGTTATCGTCTAGTATAATTTGAGTTTCAGATCCGGGAGTAGCGTTATTGAATGGGTAGATGCACCCAGTTATTTTAAACTTTACCTTATTACCGCAACCATCAGTGTAGTGAACTCCGGGATAAGTTGTACCACCTATCACCCCTCCTTGGAGATATTTATATCCGTGTGTATATAAGTCCAGTGGATTATCATCCATCTGAAAGGTCATAGCGAATCGCTTATTATACCTTAAAGGGGCGTTAGAAACTGTTGTAGATCCTAGTGTTGGAGGACCATCAAAAGTTACAACTATCTTTTTTAATTTATCCGATACTAAACTCATAATCAGCTAATAGTTATTGTGCAATAAGATTGATGTCGAAATTTCCGGGATTAATGTATGACAAGGGAATATAATTTCCGGTTGCCCCAACAAGTTCGAATGAAATTCCATCATCCATTATAATATTTCCTTTCTTACAGTTTGCAAGTCCCCAGATAGTTCCGGGAATGCCGACAGTGTAAGCCATTCCGTCAATGGTATGCTCAGGCATAGGAGTATCAGGACCAACCGTAGCTGATCCTGATCCCTTAATAATGTCATACAATTCAGATAACATAGCGTTTAGCTTGTTCCTGTGCTCAGATTTTAACTCCGTAGAAGTTAATGGTGTGAATCCTACCATAAGTGTTTAATTATCCCCCTACAACAGAGGTTTCAAATTCTGTGAGTATCTCCATGCAGTTGGCGTAAATTACGTCAAGGTATGTTGCATTAGGAGCTTCCTGTAAAGGAGTGAAGGATACTGACAGTGTACCGTAGGCAGGTTGAAAACTTGCGCTGGCAACCAGTTTACCATCATCGCCAAACTTTGAAATCGAGATAACCTTAGGCTTCTCACCTGTGATATACTTATAAGTATATGTGGTATTTATCTCTGTGTTTTTAACTGTCTTCTCATTGAAGATCGATACTTGTTCCATGGATTATTTTTGTTTAGTTAGAAGTTCTTTTACTGCCATCAGGATTAGAGCGTTCACCTGTAGTCCCGGATTTGATAATAGGGACACGATCTGATCCCTCTCTTCTGAAGATAACGATAATTTACGAGAATAAAAAAGTTCTCTTAATTTATCCATCAAATTAATATCGTTTGAAACCTGATATAGTTTATTAGCAACTAATTTAACTACATCCACATCATCCTCAAATT
>Ga0209538_1000568_pt1 | contig 21217 bp, 24 predicted proteins | sample BarGraNGADG00211_2_FD_184492 | JGI IMG/M metagenome (GOLD analysis project Ga0209538, IMG submission 184492) | Arctic peat soil microbial communities from Barrow, Alaska - Barrow Graham LP Ref core NGADG0004-211 (SPAdes) (version 2) | ecosystem: Environmental > Terrestrial > Soil > Wetlands >... | reverse complement strand
AGATTTTAAATCCAATGATGAAATGCATGTTTTTTTAGCTGATCATATTCCTGCTATTATACATAGAAAAGATGTTCCGAAAGTATTTATAATGGTTTCGCCAGATCTACATAGTTCAACTTGCATGAAAAGTTATTTCAGTGAAGCTATAGAGAAATATGCACATGAATTTATAACAATTAACGGAGAGTATAATGGTGGATTTGGATTTTCAACATCTGGACTTGCTAAGAATATGAAAAAAGGCATACGTATATCAACTAAAGATGAGTTGGACAATCATCATGAACTACTTACAAAATAAGTTTCACGAAACCTTTTATTTTTTAATGAATAAATAAAACAAAAATGGCACTACATCAACGATATAATAACGAAAATATCTTGTCAAGAGCGATAATTGCTGGAATCTTAAACATTCTAAACAATAAAATCACTTACGAACAGGTATGGAGTAATGAAGACATTGAAACCGTAAAGGTTCCGTGGTTTTACAATATGTCTGGTGATGAGCGTTTCATGCAGGATTTTTACACACATTATGGCTGGTGTCTTCCACCAAAACCTGTTGATGGAAATTTTGATGTTATTCCAAGAGGTGTTGTTACTTACATGGGTTCTCCAATTGATTCAGCCAGAATAACTTCCAGATTTATACAAGGTACTTACTTGAAACAAGTTAACGGACAACTTCAAACGATGCGTTCATTTCTTTATTCTATTCCATTAAACGTTAATTTCAGTTGTGAACTCTGGTTAGATACACAAATCACAGCATTAAAAATAGAACAAGCGATACGAGAACTTTTTTATAAAACTATCACATTCTATGTTTATTACAAAGGAATGAGAGTAGGTTCAACTGTAGGTTTTCCTGAAGATATTGCGTTAGAAAAAAATATCAATTATTCATTTGAAGCAGATAATAAAATCAAAATAACTTTTGATTTACAAGTTGAAACATATCAGCCTGTATTCGATCCGACCACTGAAGTAAATAACAATGACTACATGGTAGGAATCGGTCATAGATTGATTGATAACAATGTAACTAAAAATGATGGTGTTATTACTCTTGTTACAGATTATCAAGGAGAAACAATTCCAAAAGGTTATCCACTATTATTAGAATGGGAATATAAAGATGAAAACGCAATTATTAATAAAGTTGATATTCTTTGGTCAAATACTGGAGAGAACACAAGAAATGTAATTGAAAAAGGAGTTCTTAACAATGAATATTACGTTTGGAATATCCCACAAACATTTACGAATTACAAAAATCCTGTCATTATTTGGCCGGCAGATCCAAGCGTAGGTGTAAGTATTTATCGTGCACCGATAATAAGTATCTTGCCCGATTTAAGTACTAATCAGATAAATGCTTCTTCATTTGCTATCATTGATGCTGGTTATTTTTTATCACCTACACCAGATGCTTCATTTAATGTTGTATTGGAAATGCGAAATCCAACAAATCAAGTAGTGTATTCTGGAGATGCATCGATAAATGTTACTCTTGAAGGAAATAAAATACAAAATATATCTGTTCCGTTTGGTCCTATTAGCTTTCCTGGAATTGTGGATTTTAAAACTATAGATATATATGTAGTCAATTCTGTTACATCTTACAATGACCCGTTAGTTAATACAAGTTCAGCCGAAGCATTTGGAGTTACCCGTAAAGTTAAGATAGTGTAAAGATGGGAAAAAAACTGAAAAAAACAATAAATATATAAATAAAATTATTATCATCAAAATAATCATTAACTATGATCACAAAAATTAATCAATTAAAATCTAAAACATCAATAGCTGAAGTACAGACATTATGTGAGTCTACAATATCTGCAATCTCGTCAGCTATATACAATGGAGTTACTCCAACTGCACAACTTGAAATCGAAAGAGTTGCGCTAACAAACCTTTTTGAAGGCTTGGAAAAATTCCCTAATGATAAAGAAATTAGTGAATGGGTTGTTAATCAAAAAAGAGTATACTCTATTAAGCATTTAGGTGTTAGAAAAGCTGTTAATACTTTATTAGAAAAAGAAGGAAAATTTGACATAACCCTTTCAATGGTTCTTGAAGATTTTCGTGATAAGTTAGAAACTGTCCCTGAAGTACTTTTGTATGAGGGCTTTATTTCTGCTATGTCGGGCTTCACATATCTTCCAGCTGTTAAGACTGAATTAAGTGCTGTAAACGAAAGTGTTAAAAAGTATAAAAACGATGTAGATATTACACAGATAATTGAGACAATGAAAGATACTCGCAGCAATTATCTTATTCCACTTATTGAAGATGTTGTTGATAATTATTTAAGTGATAAAAATGAACAAACAAAAAGTTCATTAAAAGAATCTTTACTCAAATTTAGTTATGACCCATTTGTTCGTAAAATTCTTACTATTATTATGTTGGATGCCTCACAACTTCAATTAGAATATGCAAACGCAGAATGCGATATTGAAGATAAACTTTACTCACCTATTCTTTATTTAGGAGAAAATGAAGCTTTATTCAATGTTCATGGAACCTATTATGTTAAAAAGAATAACTATGTTAACAAACTTAAAAAAGAAGACATTGCGAAACTTGATGAAGCATTCACTTCATTATGTGATACAATCAATCTTCCAAATATCGAAGTTACACGTAAAGATATAAAAGTATATGTTGGAAACGACAACGCAGTTTTAACAGAGAATGAAACTTATGTTAATGGCGGAATATTTACAACAAATCAAATTAATGAATCTACAACAATTGCAGAATGGGGCGGAAACGCTGAATTTTACAAAACACTTGCTATTTTAAGAGAAAATTTTGATGAAATCGCAGAACTTGATTTTGTTAAAAGAGTTTATCTTAAAGAAAACGTTAACTATGCAGCTGACGTATTCAAATTAAGAGATAACATTTTTATTACAACATTTGATCCACTTAATAACAAATCAACTTTCTATCGTAACATTAACCCTATTCAGGCTGAAAAGATTATGATGGAACATATGAGATTTGATGTATCAAAAACTTTTGAAGGAATTCTTCCTAATAAGGAAAAAATCTTATCAGAAATTGATTCAACTAAACACGAATACTCAGATTATATTGCAGTTTTGGAAACAAAAATTTCACAATTCTCAAATGAATCAGGAAAAGATGCAAAAGCAGTTGTAGATGCACTTACTGAAGAACTTAACGATGTTAAAAATGATTACAAAAATTATCTTAATGAAGTTGAATCATTTACTAACGTAAGTGAAAACTTAAACATCACAGTTCAGGATGATTCATCAGGCAAATCTTATACAGTAGTTGTTCCTACCGGAGCCATGGCTGCAAAAGGTGAAGGCGGCGGAGCAGAAGGTGACACAAATGTTGACGGTGATCAATTTGGAACCGAAGTAGGCATGGCAAACATGGCAGCTCCTGGAAGTGCCGGTGGTGCTTCTTCAGCAGTTACATTTAATGATGACGATTCAGAAATGTTAAGCGATGAACCATCTGAAGATGGTGATAAAGTTGACTTAGGTGCTGATGATCTTGAAGCGTATGCCGATAAAGTAGATGCAGAATCGGAATTGGAAAAACCTGAAGGCGAAGAAGAAGCCGGAGTTGAAGGTGGTGGCGATACAGGTGATGCTGGCGCAAACCCAGAAGCAGGAGTTGGCGGCGGTGGTACTGCACCAGCAGAAGGCGGAGAAGGATTAGACTTAGGTGATAACGGTTCTGACGATACAGCTGAACTAGACCTCGGATTAGAAGAACCAGCAGGTCAGGAAACGAATACTGAAGAAACTCCTGAAGAAGGTAAACCTGATAAAAATAAACCGCTTGAAAAGAAAGAAGCGGCAGGTCCTCCAGAAAAGAATCTTGAAAGAACAAATTTCGAAAAAGATGCTAATCCTGATGATCTTCAAGAACCTAAGAAAATTAAAAAGGTGTTCTTGAAAAGACCTAAAAAAGTTGAAGCTCAAAAAGCAGTAAAATAAAAAGATATAGTTATGATCAGTTTATCAGAACAAGATTTAGATAAAATATGTGAATCATTAGCCGATAAAGCTATGTTTGATGTTGATGCATATGACCTTTTCCAAAAAATAGTAGCTTCTAGAAGTGAACCTATTCTTAATGAAGAAATTCAAATCCTTGATAAAGTTATATTAAACAAGGAACGAGGATTTGTTACCGGAGAAATGGGAGACAAAATGATAGTTATGGTTCAAGGTTCTACATATTTAGTTGATCCTAAAGAACTTAAAGAATATAGTAAAAAACCTGAACTTGTAACAGTTCCTCATATGAAATTCGATGAAAAAACTCAAAAACTTTTATTTGAACAATGGGTTAAATGTGGAGTATATCATGGCAACGTTCCTATTAAAATGAACGAATGTTATGTAAGATACAATCTTTGGGAAGCTGCTAAAGATAATCAAAACGTTAAAGTTATGATAGAAGGAAAAGCAGTATTTATGCCTAAATTACAAGTTAGAATTCTCGAAGATCTTAATGATTTTGCAAATGAAGAAAATTATGTGCCTGGTGTTTTAATTGATGAAGCAACAGAAAAGGTAATTGAAAATATTCTTGTAAATGCAATAGATTATACAAACGCTGTAGGTGATGCAGACGCTATTAAAATCATTAAACAAACACCATCCGGAGAACAAGAATTTCAAAGTGCTCCAAAATCAATGGTAAGAACATTAGCAGTCTAATAAATCTTAAATATTTAATATAATTACAACGCGATAAAACTATGTCGCGTTTTTGTTATATAAAATAAAATCTTAATTAAAATTTAATTGTATGGGCCAATATGTTAAGAATAAAGATCTCAGAAATGAAATTATAAAATGCAAAGCAAGCAATGAACTAACAAGAGAGGCATTAGATATGTTGATGTTAATGGCTAAGAAATTTGCTGATAAACTAAAATATATTTATCCTGAAGATCGAGAAGATTGTATTGCATTTGCAGTCATGGATTGCTTTCAATACTGGAGAGGATATGATCCTTTAAAATCACAAAATGCATTTGCTTATTTTACACAAATAATTAAAAATGGATTTGCAAAAGGATGGAGAAAACTTTATGGAAATATGCCCAAATCGAAAAAAATAAGTGTATCAGGGAATAAGATATATAATATATAAAATAAAATACTTATATGGCTACAACTCACTCACTTGTTACCTCTAACAATAAATATATAACCACCGGTGGAAAATTTATCACAACATTGCGTGCGCTTCCGGGAATTATTATTAATTTTTCAGGATATATTATAAGTGATCAGGGCGCTCTGATTACTGAACGTGGATTTGTTTATGGTGTTGATCCCGGTTCATTAATCAGTTCGGTAATAAGCAGTGATACAACTATACTTTTTACAGCAATTGCAACTGTAATAGCAGGAACGTATTATTATAAGGCGTATGCTATTAATAATTTAGGCACATCATACGGAGAACTAAAATCAATTATTGTAAGTTAATTATGGCATACTCAGGATTAGGTTCTGGAATAATTAGTGATCCATATCAGATTGCTACTGAATCCCAATTTATAGAATTGCAAGTTCCAACATACTCTGCTTCGGATTACTTTGTATTTACTAGTGATATATGTACAAATCTTATAGGTTTTTGGACATATTCTAACATAGATGGAAGTTCGCATAGATTAACTATTTCAGGTAATAGGACAAATCCAAATCTTCCTCTAGTAAGTTTTCAACGATCTTATACCTATTTTAAAAATATTGAAGTTTATTTTAATGATTTAATAAACGGATATCCTCTTCAACATAATTCAATAACGAATTTTACTCTAAATAATGTAAGATTTATATTTAATCCCTTTTATCAAGCAACTAATGACAATACTACTATGGTATGTGTTTTTAACGGGGATTGTCCAAGTACATGGAATATTTCAAATGTTTATTTCGAAGGACCTATATTAAAAATTTTTAATAATGTTTCGTGTTCGTTAGATAATATTGCAGTTGTAGCAACTAAGCCTATTGTGACCTCTAACGGATTTTTATTACAAAATTTTAATGGAATTAATACACATATAAAAAATTGTTATATTAAAATTCCTTCAATATATTTGACTCAAGCTGGATTAGTAGCATATAATATTTCTGGAACAAATAACATGATAGAACAATGTTATTTTGAAGGAGAAATACAAGGAAATGAAGCTGGAGTATTTTTTATGACTAAAGCTGACACAAGCATTAAAAATTGTTATTATAATGGGAAATTGGTTGATTATAATGAAGATTTTGCGACTAATGGAATAAATTTCCTAAGATCTACTAACGGAAGTATGATAAATTGCTACGGCCATTTTGATCTTGTTAAACAAATAAATCATGCATATGATGTTTCTGTTTTTGATGATTTAGGATTTAACGATTGGTATATTCCGTCTTGGGATGAAATGTATCAAATTGCACTGACTGGAGTGTTTTGGAGTCAAAAATATAAAGGAGCTACAAATAGTGGTCACTTAACAAGTTCAGAAAAAGATGCTGATAATTTTTATGGCTTTAATTATACTTATACAAAGTATCCGTATGGGAAAAAGACCGAGTATTATTCTCTTATGCTAGCTAGAACTGGCTCATATAATATAAATGATGAACCTAGAGTAGGACAACCATACTTAGGGGGAACTTGTTTTTATAAAAATGCTTCAACACTTTCCTATCGAATGTGCGGAGCTAGTTGGGTTGCAGAAGGAGCTCGATTATTTAATTGGGGATCCACGGGGAGTTTCTTAAATACAAGTACCGGATTTGACTCAGGCCCATCAAATACTGCTTTAATGGCTGCAGCAATCAATTCTTCTCAAGGAGCAACTAATTGGAAAAATTATGTTTATCCAACACTACCAAGTTATAGTCTTTATCCTATGGCTCCTTATCCTACAGCATCTCATACAAATAATTATTCTGCTGTTGTATCTAAGGATTCTAATATAACTATTAGTAATTATCCTGGGGGAGAAAATGTTACTGATGCCTCATTAAGAGATCCAAGTACTTTCATCAATTGGGATTTTACCAATGTATGGCAAGCTTCTACAGGAAGACTTCCTACTTTAAAAAATAATATAGAAACCCCATTTGTAGGTTTAGAATTACCGACAAAAACAACAACACAAATATTTAAATTAAAAATAAAAAATTTTACAGATTTATTATCAGATGGTTCTGTAGGGTTAAAAGTAGAAACTTTTGATGGATCTTTACTTTATGATGCTTCAGGATTAACCCATAATGTAACATTAGCCAATGCATCCGATTATCATTTAGTTCTTAAACCCTATTATTTAACAGGAGTAACAAAAACAATTCCCTATTTTAGAGATTATTATTTTTATCCTTATAATCAAACTGCTATAACATATCCTTCTATAATTCAAAATATAACATTAAATTCTACCACAGTAGGAGCTGATATAAAAAACGTTCATGGATCTTTATTTTATAATGGTTATATTTACGGATCTGCTAGATTTAATGGAGCTATTATAAAAATAAATGCTAGCGATTATTCAGATCATAGTTATGTCATTCCATCCGGAACATGGTCTCTCGATCAAATAGTTTATTGTAATAGATATATTTGGGGAACTAATGGTCAGAAATTAATCAGATTTGATCCTAGCACATTAGCATACAAATGGGCAACAATAACAAATATCACCGTTAATGGATCTGAACCAATCGTATGTTCCCATGATAGATATTTATATCTTATCGGAACCCAATATACTCTTAAAATTGATTCGAATTATTTACTTGGTATGGATTTGTCCACTAATTGTCCTTCATATAATGTTGCCAATGCAATTGTAGGAACTTATGATTCTTATATTAGAGGTCAATATCTAATATACAAGAATAGTTGGCCATCATATTTAGGAAATTCAAAAGGAGCAGTACACAGTGCAATATCTGATGGGGATAATTTATATTTAGCTTATACAACACAAAACGGAACATTTTTTGATGGATCAGGATTTAATGCTTCTACTGGATTAAGTGGACATGAAATTCATAAGATAAGTATAGCAGATATGTCCACAGGTTCGTATGCAGTTATACCAAAATGTACAGATGATATGGATCAGGATTCAGAATATACTTATTTGGGATGTGAAGTACAACCACTTGCCAATGCATCAACTTATGGATTTGGTTGTTCAGCAGTATCTGTGAGAAAATCTGATCTAAAAGTATCTTTATTATCTCGTGACGAACCAGCTGGTTTTAATCCCCCTATATTCCAATCTTTTGGGGTTTTTAAAAAGGGAGCTTATTTAATAGATCTTAGAACTACTGGTAATATAGCTTTATTAAATACTGTTGATGCTAGTATATGGTCATTGGCTACACCTACAATGAAATATAGAAATGATTATTTATCACCAAATACCGGAGTTGCAAATGATATGGTAGTAGATTATAATGGAATTTATCATTTTTTTACCTGGGGAGTTGCAGGAGGAAGTCCACAGCCATCAGGATTATATAAAATACGAATTCCTTCTAAGAATGTTGTAACTGGAATTCCTATAATTAAAACTTTGGATGCATCTTTTTCACACTAATAAATAAAAACATGGCCTTTAACGAGTCATATAAACGTTGGCATAAACCCGATCAAAGTCAAAATGCACGCACCAAACAGGGATATTATAAAGTTCAAAATCCTAAAAAATACATTGGACCGTCTGATCTTGTAATTTTTCGTAGTTCATGGGAACATTCATTTTGCCGTTGGTGTGATTTTTCACCTTCTATTCTTCGTTGGTCTAGCGAACCAATTCGAATTCCTTACTACGATAGAGTATCTAAACTTGAAGAATGCAAACGTAATGGATTGGATCCAAACAATCCTAAGAACTGGACTGTTAAGTATTACAATACAGATTTTTGGATTGAAGTTGATAAAGGCGGTGGAGAAATTCAAAAGATGTTTGTAGAAATAAAACCGTCAAGTAAATTGAGAAAGCCAATTCCACCAAACATTAATGCTCCTTTAAAAGAACAAAGAAGATTTAACATACTTGCAAAAGAATATTTAATCAATGAAGCTAAATATGCAGCCATGAATGCTTGGGCTGAAAAAAACAATTCGAAATTTTATGTCTTTACAGAGTTAACTCTTCAAAAATTAATAGGCCGTTTTTGGGCCGGAAATAATTCATAAATAGTCATGGAAACAAACAATTTAAAGTATTCAAAAAAATGGATTCCTTATAATGAAATGGGAGAAATTACATTTAGAGATTTTAACAAACGATTTCCAATTGATCAGCATTTTAGATATGATACATTATTAAATCGTTATTCAATCAGATTCGTTAAACACCCGAATTTGCCGGAAAATCATGTAAAAGTTTTTATAGTTCAAATTCCTAGCAAATACTTATTTTGGAAATGGGATAGGGGACAATTATTATCCAAATTTTCATCTTCTGCCATGATATTTGAAGATGTATTAACAATAGAAGATTGTAAAAAAATATACAATATTACTTTGTAATGATATCACCTACTGAAACATATGAAAAATTAAAGCATATAGACAATATACGTGATGTTGCTTATGATCGTTTGTTTAATACGTATTTGAAATATAATTTAAAAGGTGAACATAAGTTAATCGATATTGATTCTACAGATCAGGAATCAGTCATTAAACGACTAACATTTGGCAGACCTGTTCCTGGGATGATTTATACGTTTATTAATCTAAGTCCCAATAATTTACAGGAACTTCAAAATCTTAAAACAGGAAAAACTATTCAGTTTCATGATTTTACACCCATTTGTTTTTGCACTTCATTTAATCCAATAACCAATTTAATGAAAGGATTGAATCTTACGATGTTGCCTTCTTCAGAAAGATTGAAATTTTTACAAGCATATTTCAACAACTACAAATTATTTCTTGATAGAATAGAAGAGAAAACAGAGTATAATAAATTGGCTGTCAATATAAATTATATGATCATTGCATTAACAGGCAAAAATCCGCAATTGTTTAAACAATTCAATGAACAACAAGGAGCATTTTTTCAATATGCTTATCGATCATATTACATACAAAACTTGGCAAAATTCAGAATGATCGAATATCAGGAATGGTCTTATATTCCTTTTTATGATGCTCAACAATCATTTAAGAAAATTAACATAGCTGAGATACATAAAACTTATTGGGATAATAAAAATAAAACTAAATAACACTTTAAATATATAAAATAAATAATCATCAAAAATGGCCGGATTCGGACTTAGAAATTTAGACAGAGGACCTCGTACCTTTATAGATAATATTCAACGAAATATTCGATATTTATCAGTAACTGGAATGAAATGGGATCAGAATATCATTAAACAATCCAAATCAATTGGTATTACTGAAGTTCAAGAAGATTCCATGTATAGCCTTTATGGTCAACACCAGTTGGCTTCGGGTATGGACATTGGAGCAAAGGAATTCATTGCTTTCTTTGATAAAGAATATCCTACAAGAAGAGACTTTCTTCGTAGATTTGCTATGAACGGAGAAATTGAACACGTTATTGAAGTTATTGCAGATGAAACAATCATTCAGGACGATAGTAACTTTTTTGCTTATCCTAACACACAAAAACTTAAATCAGTTCTTAAAGCTGAAAAAGCTAAAGAAATTGTTGATGACCTTAATGAAGCATATAAGAAAGTTTATTTTGCATTCGGATTTAATCAGGGTCATGATGGATGGCACTACGCCAAGAAATTCCTTATCGATGGATTCTTAGCATTTGAAATTATTTACGATGGTGAAAATGAAGAAGATGCAAAAAACATTTTGGGCTTTAAAGAACTTGATCCTTGTTCACTTGAACCAGAAATTCGTAAAGATGAAAGCGATAATGAATATCGAGTATGGATTCAGTTTAGAGGTGATGCTGAACGTCAAAGAGAATTAGTTGATGGTAACGTTATTTATATATCATGGGCTAGAGGAAACTTTATATCAAGATTATCATACGTTGAAAGACTTGTAAGAGCATTCAATATGTTACGTACAATGGAAAATTCACGTATTATTTGGAACGTTGTCAACTCACAATATCGTATGAAAATTGTGGTTCCAATCGGTACTCAATCAGAAGTAAAAGCAAGAACAAGACTTTCTGAATTACGTGGTATGTACAAGGAAGATATCACAATCGATTATCATAGTGGTGAAGTTACAATCAATGGAACACCAAACTTCTCATTCGCGAAACAATACATTATACCTTCAAAAGAAGGTCAAGAAACAGTTATAGATTCTATTCAACCAGCAGGCTATGATTTATCCGGAACTATGGCACTTGATTATTTCTGGAAGAGATTTATTATCGAAACCAAAATTCCAAAAGATAGATTCCAATCAACCGGTGAAGAAGGCGGTGGTGGATCAAATTGGTCATCTGGTGGAGAAGGCATTGCAAGAGAAGAAATTCGATTCAACTATTTTATCAATAGAATTCGTTCTATTCTTCAAGAAATTTTAATGAAACCTACATGGATTCAGTTCTGTCTCAAACACCCTATATTCATTAAAGATAAATCTTTAAGAGGTGCTATAAGTCTTGAATTCGTTGAAGAAAACTTATTTACAGAAGCAAAGAAAAGAGATATTGATGGCAAAGGTGCTGAAATGGTTAATAATCTTATGGGTGTACATCAACCAGAAGTTGATGGTGAAGGAAATATCACAAATGAAGGCATGTATTTTGACCCTAAATTTTTAGTTGAAAGATATATGAATTTTACTGAAGAAGATATTAAAATTAATGAAAGATATAAAAAAGAAAGAAAAGAACAACTTACTCGTATTGCAGCTGCTGTTAAACGTGTAAATGCTGCTAATGGCACAGGAGAAGAAGGTGCTGGAGCCGGCGGCGGAGGAATGGACTTAGGCGGTGGAGGTGGAATGGACTTGGGAGGCGGTGGAGGAATGGACTTAGGCGGTGGAGCACCAGAAGAACCGGGTTCAGAAGCAGGCGGTGAAGCAGGTGGTGAAGCCGGAGGAGAAGGCGGAACAGAATTAGGATTGTAACCAATTAAAAAATAGAAAATATGTTAGATGTATTACAACAATTTGGCTGGTATTTCCTAATTGTAGGAATAATAATTATATCACTTATTATACCAGATCGTAAACAAAAATAAAATTATAGATATGTTTAAAAAACTTAAAATTTGGTGGGATGGTTCAAAACTCAAACTCATCTGGGACAAAATAGGAAAACCAGTAAGACAATTTTTACGTTATGCTTATGCAGCACAACTTAGTTATCTTGTTGCAGCAGTATTATTTAGCTTAACGGCAAGTTTATTAATAGGGATTCTTCTTATTGGTTGGGGAGTAATACTTCTTATTGCTGAATTTAGACAACAAAAAGCAGAAAAAGCAACTGTAGTCACTTTAACTTCTGCTCTAAAGGCAGTAAAGGCGGTAAAGGCAGTAAAGACAACAAAGACAACACAAAGTAGAAAAAGCAACAAGTAATTTTTCCTTAACGACACCAACTGTATAATTTAACAAAAATTTAACAGAATAGATAGTATAATTAAGCAAATTTGTATTATATTTAACTTAATAAAAATATACTGTGAGCGCCAGCAATGGCTAGTTATAAAGTAGGTATGCAAGACCGGGGTTCGAAACCCCGCATCTCCACAAAAGGGTTTCCGTTTTCCCGAGTCTAAAACGGATGGTGGATCCTGACATAATTATGTCAGCCCTGTTCTTTACCTTTGGTAGGGAAACTTCAAAGGCTTTTAAGATTGAGCCGGCTAATCAATCTTACATTTGGGGATGACTTGGCTTTGATTGTATACTAAGGATGATGATGATTATCTCAGTTACGTAAATAAACGACAATACAGTTTATGAAATGAAAATGGCTGCTTAAGAAGCACTCATTTACAGGAATTTGCTGGCAGCCTCAATGCCAGCTTTTTTATGTTTAAAACCCTGAATATATAAAATAAATTAGAATCTATCTATGGTAGCCAAATATATTTCTGATGTATTGAATGAAAAGTTTACAGAAGATTCTTCCGATGTAATTCATGATATAGGAATTGGAAGGACAAAATATAGAGCGGCTAAAGAAAAAGGAGAATATTATCAAATTTTACAATATTACAAAACTAATATTTTTGGCGTTGAAAAATGGGTAAATGTTCCAAAACCACTTACGCCATATATAAAGAAATATAAAGGAGGATTTGGGCAATTTACCCATCCTTGTACTGTAGGTACTGAAGATTTATATGTTACTTCAACCGACGGAAATAACTTAAAAGCTTTTGTTGAAAAATGGCCGCTTATAAGTAATTATTTAAAATTTGTCAAAGAAAAAGAAGCTTCGTTAAAAGCTGCAAGTGTTGAAAAAATAAGAAAAAAGAAAGAGAAAGAAGAAAAAGATAAGTATGAGTATTTCAATGAATCTCTTTTTGAAAAGTTCACAGATAAAACATAATGAGAGCCCAATTCGTATTTGAAAAATTTGAAGAAGAAACTGACCCCATAAAAGATATGGGTATAGGGATAGGAAATATTGACGATTTACGATTTGGAAGTGTGCTTAAAGCAAAACACGAATTTGAAATAATTGATAAGAATATCACTAACAAAAATAATAATTTTTTAAGACGTGTTTGGATTCCGGGTACAGGAGCCTCTTTTGATTATAAATCAATTGATAAAAATCGTTATATCGTTGTATTTCAAGCTCAATATGAAAATGGCATTCTTAAAGTGTATTACACTAAATGTTCTGGAGGATTAGCTGGAGTTAAAAAACAGTTAAATTATGTTAAACAACATGTAACTCCTGAACAACGAGTTTCATTAGCAGATAATTTTTTTATAACTCCACAAAAAAACATGAATAAATATTTTGAATTCATATCATTGGACGAATAAAAAGAATCAAAAATCATTTTAACACCAAATATATAGAATATATAAAATAAAGTATATTTATGAAAGCAGGTAATTTTAACATCAAAGACTATTTAGAAAGACTTTACGAAGAAACAACTCCTATGATGGCCGGTGGAGAAGGTTTAACTGATGCTGAAGGCATAGTTATTCCTGATGGAAATAAAAAGTCTTATGACTGGCTTAAAGGAGAATATCAAAAAGGACAGACAGAAGTTAAAGTTGAAATAAGCATGGGTGGTGCTAAATTCGAACCAGGTTACGATCTTCAAACAAATCTTGATTCAGTTAAGGACTTTAAACCCGGCATGTTCGGAGAAGTAAAAACTGCAGAAAATCCAAATCCTAAAAAACCTGCCGCTTTAGATGGTAAAAAAGAACAAGGATCATTTACTGGTGGTGAAGGCGATGCTCAGAAAAAAGAACTTCCAAAAAAAGAAGGACAACCTGGTGAATCAAAACCTGGTGAATCAAAACCTGGTGAATCAAAATTTGGTCAGCCGAAAACTAATGCTCCAAAAGGTGATATAAAGAATAAAGAAGGAGAAAAAGGCAAAAAACCACAATTTGGCAAAAAACCTGAAGGCGAAGAAAAAGAAGAAGATAAAGATAAAGAAAACAAAGGTAAACCAGAGGTTAAAAAAATTGACCTTAAAACGAAAAAGAAATGATTAAAAACGAATCTTTAGGCGACCGTTTAAACGATTTTAAAAATAAAGAACAAACACCTACTGCAGCAAAAAACACATTGATGAAGACCCTTGGCGCATTATACTTAGGGTCTCTCGCTGTATTTAAAACGTTGGTATATGGATACGGATTTAAAATTCTGTTTCACACAGATTGGACATTTTTAGGTATCATATGTATAGGGTTAGGATTCGACTTTCTTTTAACGTATATTCGTAACTTAATTCATAATCCAGAAAAATTACCAACTTTATAATTTATATACATTTAAATGGAAAACACAAAATTAATATGTCTAGAAGGATTAGACGGTAGCGGAAAATCAACACAAATCAAAATTATTCAAAAATATTTTATCGACAACGATATTAAATATGAATTTATTCATTTCCCTATCTATGGAAATAACGAAGCCAGCAATTGTATCTCAGCTTATCTAAGAGGAGAATATGGAAGTATTAATGATGTAAATCCCGTATTTGTTGCTAATCTTTACGCCATGGATAGATTTTTATATCTTCCAACACTTCAAAAACAACTTTTATCTAATGATGTCGTATTATTAGATCGCTATGTATTTTCAAATATGGCATTTCAAGGAGCTAAACATCTAAATGAAGCTCAATCTAAAATAATGAGAGATTGGATTGATGAATTTGAATTTGGATTTTTGGAACTTCCTTATCCTGATTTAAACATTTTCTTTGATGTTCCAATCGACTTTATTAAAGAAAGATTAGAAACTAGACGTAAAGCAGAAGATCGCGATTATTTGCAAGGAAAAGTAGATATTCATGAAAATGATATCGATTTTCAAAAAAGAGTTAGAGATAACTATCTAGCACTCAAAGGATATCAGAATTATAAAATCATTGAATGCGCTCATACAACTACAGTCGCAGGATCAAAAGCAATTCTTTGGGAAACATTATCGCCAGAAGCATTATTCGATACATATAAAAAATATCTTGACAACCTTTTATTCAATAAACCCAATGTATAATAAATTTCGAGCAAAAACCGTTAAAGAAAAAACTACGGAAAACATAAAGGATTTTGTTAATAATAAAGTTCTTTATACTCTATCAAAACCTCATTCACCACAGACAATTGTCTTTGTAGAAGACGAAAAAGATCCGTGGTTCGTATATGTTAAGACATACAGAACAAAAAGTGGAGTTATAACCAATTCGAGTCAGATAATTGCTTCTGATGTTAAAACACGATTGACTCACTTGAAAACAGTTGGATATGTTGAAGCATAAATAACAAACAATTAACTTTCTTAACAAACCATAACACAAAAAATGTATTATATTTACTATACAAAGTAAAACTTTAATGCAACTTTGATATATAAAATAAGTACAAAATTAATTTACTAAACTAAAATAATCATTATTATGACACTTGAATCAGAAAACACTACTCCTGAAGTTATTAAAACGGAAGAAGCTCCAATAGTTGTATCGGAAATTCCTGCAATTGAAGCATCTACTGGAACTCCAAAAGTAGATGCAACACAAGCAATTGAAACTAACGCTTATGTTCCAACATATAAAGTTAGACCAGAATTAAAACAAGCATTATTAAAAGCTATTGGCGATTTGCCATTCAACCAAATTGCAGGACTTATAAATGCAGTTGATGTTCCTGTATTAGATCACAATACACTTACACAAATAGTTAATGCTATAGGTCAGTTTCCATATACGAGAGTTGAACTAATTCTTAAAAATGTTGGCAACTACGTAACACAGATTGTGACAGACTAAATCTGCCATTTTATTATTCACATTCACACATATTTACATACATACTAAACTAACCTAATTTTATGAGCAAAAAGACAATAAGTATACAGAGTATTGCATTAAATTTTATCGAAAAGAAAAACAATGAAACTTTTTCAATTTTATTAAGCCGTTTAAGACCTGGCCTTACTTCATTTGCATACAAATATGTAAAAGATGGTGATTTAGCCAAGGAAGTCGTATCACAGACTTTTATAGTTCTTTGGGAAAAAATAGAACAGTATAATCCAAAATTCAATTTTTCAACCTGGGTTTACGCGATCGCAAAGAACGAAGCACTTGGAATCTTAAGAGGAAAAAACAAAAACTTATCTTTTGATAAGTATATGAATAACCATTCAAAGTTACTTCAAATGTATAACCCAGTATTTAGTATGAATACTGAATGTATGGGTCCAACAGGTGAAGAACTTACACAACAGCTTTTTGATGCATCTATTTCGGCGATTAACGAATTAAATGAACCGTATAAAACGGTAATGATTGAAAGAGAGATTAATCAAAAACAATTGAATGCTATAGCCGATAATTTAGGCTGGAATCTTTCAACTGTAAAAACAAGACTTCGCAAAGCACGTAAAGATGTAGCTGGAGTCTTATACAAAAAATATCCAGATTTAGTGGATTCTTATTTTGGAAATGAAGACGAAGAATAAAAAAACAAACATGTTTAACTGGCTAAAACCAAGAAATTGGGGAATTGTAAAAGTCTATAGAGATTTTGAAAACTTTGCTGATTGGAGACGAATAGTTAGAAGAGAAGAAGCAGATCCGAAATCTAAATACAATCAATGGAAATTATCAAGAACAAAACTTTATGATATTTACACGATTGTGTCATTAGATGAAGTAGATCTTCAACTGCCAGAAGCTGTTCAAAGAACAAAAGTAGTTGAATCTCTAAATCCTCTTCATAGATATTTGGATGATGATCTTGGATTTGCTGAATGTTTGAATTGCGAGTTCAACCAATTTGAAGATGATAAGGGACTTCCTACATTATCTTACTTGATGGTTTATCGTTTCAGATTTGAAAAATTTTCTCTTAAATGGATAATTAAATCCTTAATCATCCTCGGAATTTTAGCCTATGTAGTATTACACTTTCATTTAATTCCATTACTTTCCACATGGCTTTCCAGTTTAATTTAAACAACATAAAGTGGCAAAAAGGTTCTTATGGGCTACCTGAAGCAGTCTATAAAATCAAAGTACCGTCTGTATCGACGATACTTGGAGAAATGATCCCCGACCCTGAATGGGACGCTTTCATTGCTCAAGTAGGTAAAGCAAAAGCAGATGCCATTATGATTGCTGCAGGAAATCGAGGTTCAGCCATGCATTTATTCATGGAGAATTTCATATCCACTTACTCTAAAAGTAAAGATATTTCTGAAGCCCTAAGCTATACTCAAGACGCTACCCCAAAGCAACTTAAAGTTGATAATATTCCTGATGATAAAATAGAAGAAGGTAGGAAACTATTTTACAAATTTTATTATTCAGATTATCCCATGAAATATTCTGATGTAGTAGCATTAGAAATGGGCATATACTCTGCTTCGTTATTCTATCGTGGAAAGCTAGACATTTTATTCAAAGACAAATTATTCGGTCTTTCTTTAACTGACTTCAAATCTTCAAACGGAAAAATTAAAAAGGGCAGCACAAAAGAATTAAAATATTTTTATCAATTGGGCGGTTACGCTGCAGCGTTAGATGAAATGTATAAAGAAAAGAATGTAATCATAAATCGAGCTTCGATACTCTGTGTTGATAAGCAAAATGATATATTGCAAGAAATTGATCTTTCAGGAAAAGAGTTACAAGATTTTAAAGAAAAATGGAAAACTTTAGTAAAAGAATATCATATAAAGCAAGGACAAGAATATTTGATACAAAACGTAAAATAAAAATTTATAAAATGAGTGACGAAACAAATCAAGGCGAAGACGCCTCCAAATTGGCCGCCGAAGTGTTATTAAAAATGGCAGGAAAAACAAAACTTACAATCGTAAAAGATGGTGAAGAAACACAAAAAGATATATCCAAACCTACTGCTGAAGAAATAGCTAAATTTAAAGCAGAATTTGAAGCAGCAGTAAAAGATTTTCAGGAAACAAAATGGGAAATCAGTGATAAAGGAAATTATGCAGCCAATGTAGTTGGCATGTTCTTGCAAGATTACATGAAAAGATTCGGATTCTGGACAAAAACCGGTTGGATGGGTATGATAAAAATGGATGATGAAGTTAAAAAAGGAATGAACAACGCCAATGAAACAACTGCATTTTGTCTTGATTATCAAGCTCTTGAATTTTGCGCATACATGATGGCTAGTCCTGGTTGTGTAGGTATTGAAGCAGCTTTCGAATTTGAAAAAATTGCAGATCAGTATTCAAAAATTGGAATAATTGTTGGAACCAAAGTTGAAGAAGCACGTATCAAACTTAAAGCAGTTCAGTATCTTCAAGAAAAATATGCTGCATCAGAACAAGGATTTTATCTTGCAGAACTTGAACCTAAAGCAGAAGAAAAAGAAGAAACTCCTGCCACATTAAATCCTGAACAAACAACACCTGAAGCAGAAACCAAAGGTGACGCTAAGATAATAGTCATGACACCTACAAAATAATACCTAACCCTAACGCAATACATTCTACTAGAATCTTCAATCGATTAATTTCGAGGAATTTAAAAAGACCTGACACAAAACTTAGGTCTTTTTTGTTGATATAATACAAGTAAATATATAATAAAAATATTTAGAATTATGACACCAGAACAATTTTTTACAAAAAATATGAAATGGATAGCATTAATTTGCTTTTGCCTATTACTTTTCAAAACCATGCAAAGCTGTAGTAGAAACATGGGTACTACAATGAAAGAAAAAGAGTATACTCATACAATCGATTCATTAAATAAAAAAATATCTGTAGATGCAATTACAATAGAACAATTTAAATTTGAACTTAAACTTCAAAGCAAAACTGCAGAAGAAGCAGATAAAAGAGCTTCAGCAGTTCAATCTGTTGCAGAAAAAATCCGAGCTAACACAACCGTTAATGTTCATGGAGCTGAAAAAGATAAATAAAAAACAAAACTCATGAATACTTTTGTAGTAAAATCTCATGAACACCTTGTGGGTGGAAAATATATCGGATTATCAAACGATAATCAATATGTGTATATTTATCGATCACATAAAGTGTTTAAAGATGCGAATCTAAACGCAAAAGAATTTACAATAATTGAAGATCTTGATAAAAAGGAATTTGATTTTCGAAAATACAACGTATGCCCTTGTTGTGGTGGATTAAAAGTTTGGTATCATGTGACATCAGATAAACCAATGAATGGTAATATATTATATGATGATGACGGTTTTACGTTATTCGATGAAAAAATTTCTGTATATTGTACATGCGATGATGGAACTTATATTGGGCATTTAGAATCTGAATTACGCGGTGAAAAGAGAAATGTAGAAGATGTTCGAAAAGATTTTGTTGAGTTACGAGATTATATTATCAGAACTTCAACATGCAAAACTTGTCATGGACATCAAGAAAATACTTGGGGACTTTGTACTTGTCCAGAATGCAAATTACCTGGAAATGGTTTTTGGCCGGGATAAATAAATAAAAAAATTATGAAATTAGGAAAATTTAAAATTACAAACAGGGGTCTCTATTGGGGACTTATTATAGCATTTGCTCTTTTATATTTGTGTGTAGGATTTGTATCAACATTACACTCCATTACATTCTTTCATTTAGCAAATACAATGAGTTTAGCAGTACTTCTTGGTTTGACATATGAAGTAGGACAAGCATCAGTATTGTTCTCAATATTAATGTCCGAAAAGAATCAAGGAAAATTCTTGCCATGGCTATTAATGATATTGCTAACAGCTCTTCAAGTTACTGCAAACGTATACGCATCTTTTAAATACATGGTACAAAGCGGTAGTAATGATTGGATATTTTGGCAAAAATCAATATTATTTGGCGTGCAATCATCCAATCCAGAATTTTATCAAATGATTATATCATGGATATCAGGTGCTTTACTTCCTATTGTTGCTTTAGGCATGACTGCATTAGTAGCTCAAAACATGAAATTTATGAATGAAGAAAATGAAGAGCATTCTGAGCCTATTGATGAATATAAGTTGAATGCAGCAGAACCTGAAGAAGGCGAAGAAAATGCTTATGATGAACCAGAGTCTCCATCAAAACAAGAAATTGATGAAATTATTGAGAATGAAGTTCAAAAAAGGATGGCTGAAATACCTCTTGAAACTATGCTAGAGAAGTATAAAAATACGATAAAACCAGAAATGAATCCTCGTACTGAAATGAGTGAAACAATCGAAGATGCCAAAACGGATATCAAAGATACTAGTGTAGAAGAAGATGATATGAACGAAGAAGTTGCAAGACTAACTCCTGATATTAATCATCCTTTAGGAAAATATGACATGAAATTTGGTCCTGAATTTACTGAAACAATGAATGAAATTCATGATGAATTAGTAGCAGAAGAAGCTATTCAAGAAATTAATGATTCGATTGATAAACAAGAAAAAACTTCGGATAATATAGATATTATAGAGGAGGCAGAAATTGTTCCGCCCGAAGAAATAATTGAAATCATTCCAGAAAAACGAAAAAGAG
>Ga0209538_1000566_pt1 | contig 21242 bp, 23 predicted proteins | sample BarGraNGADG00211_2_FD_184492 | JGI IMG/M metagenome (GOLD analysis project Ga0209538, IMG submission 184492) | Arctic peat soil microbial communities from Barrow, Alaska - Barrow Graham LP Ref core NGADG0004-211 (SPAdes) (version 2) | ecosystem: Environmental > Terrestrial > Soil > Wetlands >... | reverse complement strand
AAGACGATGAGGGCAGCCTGCGCCGGGCAGCCGCTGATATCGGCTACCCGGTCATCGTCAAAGCCGCGGCAGGGGGTGGCGGCAAAGGGATGCGCGTGGCCCGCCGGCCACAAGACCTGGGCGAGGCGCTGGCTGCCTCCCGGCGTGAGGCGCGAGCGGCCTTCGGCGACGAGCGCCTGATCCTTGAGCGCTACGTTGCGCAGGCGCACCACGTCGAGTTCCAGGTCCTGGCAGACGGACACGGTAACGTGCTGCACCTGTTCGAGCGCGAGTGCTCGATCCAGCGGCGCCATCAGAAGATCATCGAGGAAACCCCCTCGCCTTTGCTGGATGCCGGCCTGCGCGAGCAGATGGGCGCGGCGGCCGTGGCCGCGGCCCGCGCGGCCGCCTACCAGAACGCCGGAACGGTCGAATTTATCGTCGATCCGCAGACCAGGCAGTTCTATTTCCTGGAGATGAACACGCGCCTGCAAGTCGAGCACCCGATCACCGAGATGGTAGTGGGTCTCGACCTGGCGCAGTGGCAGATCCGCATTGCAGCCGGCGAGCGGCTGCCGTTTCGCCAGCAGGATCTGGCGCAACGGGGTCATGCCATTGAATGCCGCCTGTATGCCGAGGACCCCAGCCACCGCTTTCTGCCTGCCGTCGGACGGCTGCTGCGCTTCGTCGAGCCCAAGGGCCCGGGAGTGCGCCTGGATACCGGCGTGACGACCGGGGACGAGGTGAGCGTCTATTACGATCCCCTGATCGCCAAGCTGATCGTCCAGGCCGAAGATCGCCCGGCGGCCATCCGCAGGATGCTCGCGGCGTTGAGCGAGACGGTGCTGCTAGGGATCACGACCAACTGGCAGTTCCTGCAGGATGTGCTGAGCCATCCTGACTTCGTGCAGGGAAAGGCGCACACAACCTGGATCGACGAGGAGTTCACCGCCTGGCAAGCCCCGCTGTGCGAGCTACCCCCCGAAGTGCTGGTCGCCGCGGCGCTGGCCGAAGCGCAGATCCTGCAGGGCGCGCAGCCTGTGCTTCCGTCCGACAAGGCGAGGCCGGCCTCGGGAGATCGCTACAGCCCGTGGAGACTCAGCAATCACTTTCGGCTGGGTGAATAGGGAGATTATGTTTGGCGGAGCGTTGGCATGAAATACCGCTACCAATCGGGCTTCGTGATCTATGAGGTGGTGTTGGAGCGTCGCGGCGAGAGTTACCGGGTGACGATCGATGGCCAGGTCTACGATGTGGAAGTGCTGAACGCCGAGACCGGCGCGCTCAGCTTGCGCCTCAGTGACCCGACCGGGAGCGTCCGGTCCCATGTAGTCTACTGGGCCGCCGAAGGGGGCGTGAAGTGGCTGTCCTCGCACGGCTGCACGTACCGGCTGGAACGTCCCACGCCGCGCCGGTCACGGAGCGCGCGGGGGGCTGCCCCCGAAGACAGCCTGCGGGCGCCTATGCCCGCCCGAGTACGAGCGGTGCAGGTAGCCGAGGGAGACGCGGTCGAAGCCGGGCAAACTCTGCTGCTGCTGGAAGCGATGAAGATGGAGATCCGCCTGCAGGCCCCTCGCGCCGGGCGCGTGGCGCGCCTGCTGGCGAGCACGGGTGAAACAGTGGAACGCGAGCAGGTGCTGGTGGAACTGGAGAGTGAGCAGTAGTATGCCCGGACTCTACTACGAAGATCTCGAGATAGGCCAGCGCATCCGGCACACGCAGGGGCGTACCGTAACCGAAGCGGACAACGTGCTGTTTTGCGCTCTGACCATGAACACCCAGCCGTTGCACATGAACGAGGACTTCGCGGCCCACACGCCCTTCGGCCGGCGGATTGTGAACGGCATCTTCACGCTCGGCCTGGTGGTCGGCCTGACGGTGGCCGATCTGACTGAGGGGACGATCCTGGCGAACTTGAGCTAGGAGCAGGTGGTCCACCCGAACCCGGTCTTCCACGGCGACACGCTATACGCGGAAAGCGAAGTTTTGGATAAGCGTCTGTCTCAATCCCGGCCCAACGTGGGCATCGTGCGCCTGAAACACATCGGGCGCAAAGCGGATGGGACGGTGGTGATCGAGCTGGAACGAACGGTGATGTTCCTGAGAAAGTAGGCCCTATGCGTGCTCGACGTGCCCTGCTGTACATGCCCGGCGATGACCTGCGCAAGATTCGTAAGGCCACCACCCTCAAGGTCGACTGTGTTTGCCTGGACCTGGAAGACGGCGTCGCCGCCAATCGCAAGCCAGAGGCGCGCGCTACGCTCGCCGCGGCTTTACAGGAGCTGGACTTCGGCGGCTCGGAGCGGCTGGCGCGCATCAACCCGCTGGGCTCCGGGCTCGAAGCCGAAGACCTGGCCGCAGCCCTGGCGGGACGGCCAGACGGGATCCTCATCCCAAAGGTCGAGGATGCCGAGCCAGTGCGCTGGGCCAGCGCGCAGATCGAAGCCGTCGAACGGAAGAACAGCTGGCCCGTGGGCGCCATCCAGCTGATCGTGTTGGTGGAAACGGCGCGTGGCATCGTCAACCTGCCGCAGATCGCCCGGGCCGGAGAGCGCCTCCAGGCGTTGATCTTTGGGGCCGAGGACCTGGCCGGCGACATCGGCGCGCTGCGCACACCTGAGGCCTGGGAAGTCTTCTATGCCCGCAGCGCGGTGGTGACCCATGCGGCCGCCTACGGTCTGCAAGCCATCGACATGGTCTACATCGACTTCAAGGACCTGCCGGGGCTGGTGCAGGAAGCCACGCAGGGAGCGCAACTGGGGTTCGCGGGCAAACAGGTCATCCATCCGGACCAGGTGGAACCGGTGCAAACCGCGTTCACACCCGGCGCTGCAGCCATCGCCTATGCCCTGCGCGTCGTGGAAGCCTCCCGGCAGCACCAGGCCGATGGGTTCGGCGCGTTCGCCCTGGACGGAAAGATGATCGATGCACCCGTCGTGAAGGCGGCGGAGCGCGTGCTGGCGCGTGCGCGCGCCGCCGGGAAAATCGCCTGAGTGCGCGCCTCGCACTCCGCGCACGCCAGCCGTCCGATCACCCGCTTCTCTACCCCCCGCATCTACCAGATCGACCAATAAATACTACTTGACTTTACCACCCCCGGATGCTAGAATATGTAGCGTAGTTTATTTGCACAACAGGACGCCCTCGCCGTCCGCCCCCCCGGGGAGTCCGGCCATCATGAACGAAGATACTCTCAGGCAGATCAACCAGCGCATCCGGCGGCCGGTTTTCGCGGTGTTCGCCGGCTCGGTCGTCACGCTGTTGGCCCTCCTCGTCGCCTGCATGCCCGCCATCCTTCAGTCGTTGGTGGACCTGCCGGTCTCCCCCCTTCTCTTGGCTATGATCCTCTATGCCATCGCCGGGCTGATCGAGGCGCTGGGCGTTCTCAAGGCCTGGACAATGCATCAGCATGAGACTCTAAAGCGTACTTCGATCGTGCACTACGATCTGGATGACTACGCGCGCAACAGCTATGCCGATGTACGGAGCGCCTGCCGGGTGCTGGCCGAAGCGAGCTGTGTCTGGCAGATCGTGGGGAAAAGACCCAACCGTGAGTGGAAACGGAACGCGGGAGTCTCTGCACTCGTCAAGCGCCGGTGTGTCAAAGCCGGCCTCATGCGCCCCCCGTTCCTCGTGACTGACCTGGAAGTCTACGGGATCGCTGCCGGCAAGGCGAAGCTCTTCTTCATGCCGGGTGAGTTGCTGGTCTTCAAGGGGGGCCAGTACCAGGCGTTCGCTTACGACACACTGGAAGTACGCGCTCTGCCGGCGCACTACGTGGAAGGTGGCAGGGTGCCGGCAGACGCGAAAGTCGTCGGACAGACCTGGCAATTTGTGCGCAGGGATGGCCAACCCGATCTCCGGTTCGCCCGCAACCGGCGAGTGCCGGTCCTCGCGTACGGCCTGGTCGAGCTTACCTCGGCTTCCGGTCTGGACCTGCGCTTGCACGTCTCCAATCTGCCGAAAGCCAGGCAGTTTGCGCGACTCCTGCCTGTTTCAGGGCACAGGCAATCGTCTCCGCCTTCCCTCGTGCGCCCGGCACCGGCCGAACAGGCCCGCGCGACGGGCGCACGCCGGGGCTGGCTGCGCCGCCTGGAACATGGCCGGTCTAAGAGCGCGGCCTAATGGCGCACTAAGCGGCGCGCATCCGACCGGCCGCCGGTGCTTGACGCTCCTTTCGGCGCCGTGCTAGAATGGGCACATCATCACTTCGGCCCAGGATGAAAGGCGCCATGAACGATCTGCTACCCGATATCGAGCGCGATCTTGCCTCCCTGTCCGCCGGGGACCAGGCCTTCGTCCGCGACTATATTGCCTTCCTGCGCTGGCGGGCAGGTCAACGCGAACATCCGGCCGGAAGCCCAGACGCGCGCCCCTGGCAGTTTAACTTCCTCGAACACTTCAGCTCGGCCGACGTGCGCGGGAGCCGTGACCGGGCCGGCATGGAAACCAAGATCGCGGAAGCTGCGGTGGCCGGCGAGTTCCGCCCGGCCCTCTGGGAGCACCCACCGGTGCGGGGCGAGGCGGTGGTCGAATACCACGTTCCTGTGCCGGCCGGGTTGAAAAATCTCCGCCTGCGAGCCGCGATCGGCGTGCGGGATGGCGCGCAGCCCACCCAAGAGCGACTGGTCGCCTTCCGCATCCGCGTCGACGGCTGGCAGGTGTGGAGCCGCGCCGCCTGGCCGTCGCATTGGGAGCCCATCGAGGTCACCCTTCCCTTCCAGGCCGGCAACATCATGCGCCTGGCTTTCGCCACGGACGGGCTGGGGGACCACCACTTTGCCTGGGCAGTCTGGGGAGAACCCGAGCTCGTCGGTCTCCAATCCGAGAGTTGACCGCTCCAACCTCCAGACGCTCGACCGCCGCGATACTTACGAAGCCCGCTGCCTCGTAAGCTGGAAGCTAGATACTAGACACGCCGCGCCGGCTGTTGAATACTGGGCCTGTCCCTGCGGAGACAGGCCCACTTCCGCGCGGAGCTAAGGGGCAGGATCCAATAGCCGGCGTCATCTGGGGCGCCGGGCTTCGAGTTGCGGGAGGCTGCGATGGCCGAGTTCTCGTTCGGCAGCGAGTTTGTTTGGTGGCCCGACCCTGCCGTCGTAGAGCAGACAAACCTCATGTGTTTCATGCGCCGGCATGGCATCACCACATTAGACGGGCTGATCCCCCATTCGCTCGAAGACGTGGCCAGGTTCTGGGATGCGGTGCTGGCCGACCTCGACATCCAATTCTATGAGCCCTACCGCGAAATTGCAGATTTCAGTCGCGGCATCGAGTGGCCCGCCTGGTGCGTGGGCGGTTCGATGAACATCGTCCACAATTGCCTGGACAAATGGCTCGCGGCCGGCGCCGGCGAGCGCATCGCCCTGCGCTGGGAAGGAGAAGAGGGGGCCACGCGCATCTTGACGTACGCCGAGCTGGCCCGGCAAGTTAACCGCTGCGCGAACGCCTTACGCGCGCTCGGCTTCAAGCGTGGAGATGCGATTGGGCTGTTCATGCCCATGGTCCCTGAGATTGCCATTGCCCTGCTCGCCATCTGCAAAATAGGCGGCGTGATCGTGCCGCTGTTCTCCGGCTACGGGGAGGGCGCGGTGGCTTCCCGGCTGAACGACGCCGGGGCGGTGGCGCTTTTCACGTCCGACGGTGTGTTCCGGCGCGGCAAGTCTCACGACCTGAAACCCACCGCCGACGTCGCGGCCCTGCAGGTGCCCACCTTGCGTCACATGATCGTCGTGCGGCGCACCGGCTCTACGGTATCCTTCACCCCTGGCCGCGACCACTGGTGGGATGAGGTCCTCGCGGGCCAATCCGACCAGGCCCAAACTGAGCGTATGGGGGCCGATGACCCGGTCATGCTCATCTACACCAGCGGCACAACCGGCCGTCCGAAGGGCGCGGTTCACACTCACTGCGGTTTCCCGATCAAGGCTGCCCAGGACCTGGCGCACGGCTTCGACCTCAAGCGCGACGACACCCTGTACTGGATCACCGACATGGGCTGGATGATGGGCCCATGGGAAGTCTGGGGCGCGCTGCTGTTGGGCGCCAGCATGTTGTTGTATGACGGCGCACCCGACTATCCGGACGTGGACCGGCTCTGGGCGCTGATCGAACGCCACCACGTCAGCGGGCTGGGCGTCTCGCCGACGCTGATCCGCGCCCTGCGCCCCCACGGCGAGGAACCGCTGCGCGCGCATGACATCTCCAGCCTGCGCTGGTTCGGCTCGACCGGCTCCCCTTGGGATCCCGAATCCTGGACCTGGTTGTTCCAGACAGCCGGCGGAGGCCGCCTGCCGATCATCAACTACAGCGGCGGCACCGAGATATCGGGCGGCATCCTGATGGGCAACTTCCTCACGCCACTCAAACCCGCCGCCTTCTCCGGGCCCGCTCCCGGCATGGCCGCGGATGTGTTGGACGGGCACGGCCAACCGCTGCGCGGCGAAGTGGGTGAGCTCGCCATCCGCCTACCCTGGATAGGCATGACCCGCGGCTTCTGGCGCGATCCCGAACGTTACATCCAGGCCTACTGGTCGCGCTTTCCCGGCATCTGGGTACACGGCGACTGGGCCGCTATCGACGACGACGGGCTCTGGTACATCCTCGGCCGTTCGGACGATACGATCAAAGTCGCCGGCAAACGTGTCGGACCGGCTGAGGTTGAGTCGGTGCTCTGCAGCCATCCGGCGGTGACCCTCGCCGCCGCGATCGGCGTACCAGAGCCGGTCAAGGGCGAGGAGATCGTCTGCTTCTGCATGCTCGCACCAGGCCAACGGCCCAGCGAAGGTCTGCGTTCCGAGCTGATGGAGCGGCTGATCGAGCAACTGGGCAAGCCGCTCAAGCCACGCGATATCAAGTTCGTGGCCGCCCTGCCGCGCACGCGTAACGCCAAGATCATGCATCGCATCATCCGCGCCGCCTACCTGGGCAGCGATCTGGGGGACGTCTCGTCGTTGGAAGACCCCACAGCCGTAGATGCCATTCGCAACGCGCTCTGAGCCGCCCTCGTCTGGAGGTCCCAATGGATTTCGAGCTGGCTGAAGAACATCGCCTGTTGCAGCGTATGGTGAGAGATTTCGTCGATAAGGAAGTTATGCCGCGCACCCGGCAGGTGGACGAGAGCGGCGAGTTCCCTTGGGAGACCTTGCGGGCCATGGCTCCATTGGGGCTGCTGGGCTTGAACATCCCTGAGAAGTATGGCGGGGCGGGAGGCGACCAACTCGGCGCGGCCATCATGTTGGAGGAAATCGGCCGGGGTTGCGGTTCCACCGGCTTGATCGTCGCCGCGCACCTGGGGCTGGCTTGCGGCCCGCTCGCGCTGTTCGGCAGCGAGGGCCAGAAGCGGAAGTGGCTAGAGCCCATGGCCATCGGCCAGATCCTCGGGGCGCTGGGCCTGACCGAGCCCGGCGCCGGCTCCGACCTGCGTGGCATCCGCACGGCAGCCGTCCGCCGGGGAGACGAATGGGTGATCAACGGCAGCAAGATGTGGCTGACGAACGGCGCCGAGGCGGGGGTCCTCATCCTTTTCCTGCGCACCGGTGACCGCTCTAGCCACATTATCGTGCCCGCCGACGCGCCCGGCGTCTCCTTCGGCCGGCCAGAAAAGAAGATGGGCCTGCACGGTTCACATACCTACGCGCTTACGCTCGAAGACGTCCACGTTCCTACAGAGAATCTGCTCGGGGTCGAAGGGCGCGGCCTGCCGCAGACCATGCAAGTGCTGGACAGCGGGCGGATAGGTATCGGCGCGCTCAGCCTGGGTCTGGCTCAGGGCGCTTACGAGGCTGCCTGCGAGTACGCCCGCCTGCGCCGGGCGTTCGGTCAGCGCCTCAACCAGCACGAAGCCGTAGCTTTCATGCTCGCCGATATGGCCACTGAGATCCAGGCTTCCCGCTGGCTGGTTTACCATGCCGCCTGGCTCAAAGATCAGGGCCGTCCCTTCACGAAGGAAGCATCGATGGCCAAGCTCTTCGCCAGCGAGGCTGCCGAGCGCGTGGCGCGCAACGCCCTGCAGATCCACGGCGGCAACGGCTACAGCCAGGAATATCCGGTGGAGCGCATCTACCGCGATGCCCGCCTGATGACGATCGGCGAAGGGACCAGCGAGGTGCAGCGGCTGGTGATCTCGCGACTGGTGGCCTGACCCTCATGTGGCCCGTGGCAGGCTCGGCCTGTCACGGGAAGACTATGGTTCGCCGCGCTTGCACGTTCCCAGCGCCTGCGCGTTGGCCCCGCGCCGCTTATGCCTGACTTGCATCGGCAGCCAAGTGGATACACAATACGTCTGTGCAACCAGTCACGCATCGGGCTTGATGGAGCACACGTCGTATGTCGCCGGGAGCAGGACCATGCAAACAGGCCAGCACCACCCCCTCGTCCAACTAGCGCGCGCGGCCATTGAGGCTTACGTCTGTGATGGGCATGTACTGAGCCCGGACGAAGCGCCGGCGCAGGCGGGGGGCCAGCCTGCCGGGGTCTTCGTCACCATTCATACGCGCAGCACCGGCGAACTGCGTGGTTGCATCGGCACCATCGAGCCCTGTGAGCCTGACTTGGCCCTCGAAACGATCCAGAACGCCATTTCTGCGGCCACGCACGACCCGCGTTTTCCGCCAATCCGGCCGCGCGAGCTAAATGATCTTGAGATCGATGTCAGCGTGCTGCACCCGGCTGAGCCCATCGGCTCGCCGGCGGAACTGGACCCAAGGCAGTACGGCGTGATCGTCCGGCAAGGCACGCGGCGGGGACTTCTGTTACCGGACATTCCGGGCATCGACGACGCCGAGACGCAAGTCGCCATCGCGCGCCAGAAGGCGTGGATCGGCCCGAAAGACCCGGTGAATCTGTACCGATTCAAAGTCGACAAGTACACCTGAAAAGTGAAACGGCAGACGTAAGCTCGCTGTTGGCAAAACCGGAGGCATCTTCATGAACGTCACTCTACTGCGTGCTCCAGGTTCCCCCGTCTTGCGCGTCGGTCACCGGGGCGCGCGGGGCCATGCGCCGGAGAACACGTTTGCTTCATTTAAGCGTGGGCTGGAACTGGGCGCGAGTGTGGTGGAAACGGACGTACACATCAGCCGCGACGGCGAGGTCGTGGTCATTCACGATCATACGGTGGATCGCACGACGAACGGCAAGGGTTACGTCAAAGATATGACCGTGGCGGAGCTGAAGCGACTGGATGCCGGCGCCTGGTTCGACGCCGCGTTCGACGCCGCGGGCACGTATGCCGGCGAACGTATCCCCACCCTGGCCGAGTTGCTGGAGTGGGCCAAACCGCGTGTGCCGCTGGCGATCGAGATCAAGAACGGCCCGCTCTATTACCCAGGCCTGGCCGCGAAAGTGATCGGCCTGCTCCGCCGGTACGATATGCTCAAACAGGCCATCCTGATCAGCTTCGATCATTTCGTCTTGCGGGAAGCACGCATCATCGACCCGGAGGTCACCACCGGCATCCTTTATGCCGGCCGGTTGGTCGACCCGATCCACGCGGCCCGCGAGGCCGGCGCCGCTGCCCTACATCCGCAATGGGCTTATGTCACCCCGGACCTGGTCGAGGTCGCCCATGCCGCCGGCCTGGCCGTCAGCCCCTGGTGTCCGAACGACGTCGAGACGCTGCGCTGGCTGGACCAGATGGGTGTGGACAGCATCGGCACAGACTATCCGGACCTGTTTGACAAGATGTAGTTCTCATTCAAGCCTTCCACCTGTTCGCCATCCTTTGTGCTGGTGCTGAACGCCAGTCCCTCGGCCCCAGCATCGACCACCACCTTGACCCCCTTGGGTGGCGTGGCAGCCAGCAACCAATCGGCTAACGGCTCGCGCAGGAACTTCTGGATGATCCGGCGCAAGGGCCGCGCGCCCCACTCGGGGTGATCATTCTGCGCCAGCAGCCACTCGCGCGCGGCGTGGCTGACCTCCAGGGATACTCCCTGCCCCTCCAGGAGCTTCACTTCGCTCTTGAGCATAAGGTCCAGGATCTTGCGCAGATGGTCGGCCGTCAACGGCAGGAACAGGATGATCTCGTCCAGCCGGTTGAGGAATTCGGGCCGGAACGTACTGCGCACGGCCTCCATCACCAGTGCACGCATGGCGTCCGTCATCACCGGCTGGTCCAGGTATTGGGAGCCGGCATTGCTGGTCAGGATGATCACGGTCTCGCTAAAACTCGCGACCCGCCCCTGGGCATCGGTCAGCCGCCCTTCTTCCAGGATCTGCAGCAGCACATCCAGCACGCGCGGGTGGGCCTTCTCGACCTCGTCGAACAACACCACGGTCGAGGGACGCTGGCGCACCTTTTCGGTCAACTGCCCGCCGCCCTCGTAGCCCACGTAGCCAGGTGGCGCGCCGATCAGCCGGTTGACGGTGTGGTCCTGCTGGTACTCGCTCATGTCGAGCACTACCATCGCGTTTTCGTCACCGAACATGAAGTCGGCCAGCGCCTTGGCCAGCTCGGTCTTGCCGACGCCCGTCGGGCCCAGGAACAGGAACGAACCGATGGGCCGCTTGGGGTCCTTCAAGCCCACGCGCGCGATCTTCACCGCGCGGCTGACGGCCAGGACCGCTTCTTCCTGGTTGATGATCCGCTGATGCAGGGCATCAACGATGTGTGCGTAACGCGCCCGCTCGTCGACACCTAGCTTGCTCACTGGGATGCCGGTGATCGCGCTGACCGCCACGGCCACATCGTCCTCATCCAGCCTGGTATCCGAAGGCAGGTTCGGCCGGAAGGCCGCCTGCGACTGGCCGGCAAGCTTGAGCATGGCACAGGCCCGGTGCAAGACGGCCAGGCCCGAGGCCGGCAGGGCCATCCCCACGACGTAACGCTTGGCCATCTTGGCCGCGGCCGGCAGCGCCTCATCGGCGATCTGTACGCGGTAATCGTGCTCCAGGCGCGCCTTATGCACTGCCAGGATGGCGCTCGTTTCCTCAAGGCTGGGTTCCGGCACGCGCAGCCGGTGGCTGTACTGGCTGACCGCCGAGTTGTTGGCCAACCGGTCGTTCCAGGCGGCATCCGTGGTGGTGGCCACGACCACCGGCAACGTGCCCAGGAACGCCCGCTGCACGGCCCGCGTCCCACGCGGAAATTCGGGCGAGGCGAGCGAACTGCCGAAGAAGCGCTCGACATTGGGTATCAGCAAGACCCCATCGCGCGCCTGCCGCCAGGCAGCATCCACTGCCTTGTCCGCGTCCTCCAGCAGCGCACTCTCGGCCACCTCCACCAATGTGCGCAGATCGGCCGGTCCCTTCCCTTCGGCCATCAACAGGCCCAATGCGTGCGCCAACGTGCGCTTGCCCACACCAGGTTCACCAACCAAAATCACGTGCCGATAATCGGCCAGCGACAGAAGGCCCAGCAAGTCGCTCAGCAGGTCGGCACGCATGTAGAGTGGGCGCCCTTCCCCGCCCCTGGCCTGCGCGACCAAATCCTGGCCGCTGACGCTTCTTGTCTGCGCCCGGTCGACCAGCCGGTTGGTCATGCTGCCAGTCGTGATGCCGTAGCGGCGCAGCAGCGCCGCCGTGCTGACGCCCTGTTCTGCCATGCCGCCCAGGGCGTGCTCGGTGCCCACCGCGCTCTCGTTGCTGGCCTGGGCGATGCTGCGTGCCTCGTCCAGGGCAATGATCATTTCCGTCGAAAGCGGCACCGCCTGGTTCGCCTCGTCCGTGAAGTTGAATTGCGCATCTGCGTCGGCAGCAAACTTCGCCAGCGCCTCAGCCGAGGCGGCCAGGTCGTCCAGGCGGAAGCTGCGCTCTCCGGCCCATTGCACGAGCATGCGATGCGCCACGCTGCCGTCATCACGGCAGAAGGTAAGCAGCAACATCGCCGGCGTGAGAAACGGCCGCCCGAGCGCGCGCATGCGTTTCGCCGATGCATTGAGAGCCGTCGTGAGCTCTTTGGACGGAATATTGGGATTTAGCGTGCCCAAGACTCACCTCGCATCACGGTGTGCAGAATCACCTATCCAACGGCAGCCTGCCGCGACCCGCACCCGGTTCAGCCGGGCCGCGACGATTGTAGCATGCCGGCGGCAAGTCTGTGTAATCCATACCCGCCGGCCAGCGCGCGATCGGTCCACCTCGCCGTGCGACACGCAGGCAGCTATTTGCGACCTGGGAAGCTCATCGCTACAATAGATCCAGGAAACCGAGGTGATAGAGTTATGGCTGACACAATGACGCCTGATACGACCACGCCTGAGACACTTCAGGCCGAGAAGGAGCTCGCCGAGCAAGCTGCAGCCGGCGAGAAGCGCTTCGACATCGGGCAGTTCGGCGAGGAAGTCCGGCGCCTGATGGTAGTCGCCGCCCACCCTGATGACCTGGAAACCGCCTGCGGGGGCACGATCGGCCTGCTGGTCCGCCACGGGATAGAGGTAACGCTGGTGTTGGGGACGCACGGGGATATCGGTACCCATGACCCGGTGATGAGGCGCGAGAAGCTTGCGGCCATCCGCCGCGAAGAGACCCTGGCGGCGGCGCAGGTATTGGGACTGAAGGACGTCGTATTCCTGGGCCGCCACGACGGTGAGCTGGTGGCGGACCTGATCCTGCGCGCCGAGGTCGCCAACGCTTACCGGCGCTACCAGCCCGACACGGTCTTTACCTTCGACCCTTACTGGGCGGGGCAGGCCCACCCCGATCACACCGCGGCCGGCCGTGCCGCGCTCGACGCCTACATGCCCTCGAAAATGGAACTCTACCACCTGGAGCAGTTGGTCGACGGCGTTAAGGTCGCGGACGTGAAACGCTTCTTCTTCTTTGGCGGCAGCGATCGGAAGGGCGAGATAGTGATTGACATTGCCCCGGCGTGGGAGCTCAAAGGCCGCGCGACAAAACGTCACACCAGCCAATTTGGCCAGGGTGAAGAGGCTCTCAAGTGGCTCGCCGAGTGGAACCACGAGATCGGCCGCTGTTGCGGGCTGGAATACGCGGAGTCGTTCAGCTCGATGCACGTGTGGTAGGGAAGCACAGCGTAGTGCGTAGGGGCGGAACAAGCGCTCAAGCCGCGTTTCGCTCCCTACGCTTTTCGTTCGTGATGCTTCTCCGCTTCCGCCCGCTCTTGCAGCAACTCGATGGCGTGCGGCAGCACGGGCAGGATGGTCGCCAGGTTCTCGAGCGCGCCCTTGGGGCTGCCCGGCAGATTGACGATCAACGTGCGCCCGCGAATGCCCGCTACCGACCGGCTCAGCATGGCGTGCGCGGTCACTTGGAAGCTGGCGGCGCGCATCGCCTCCGCCAGCCCCGGCGCCTCGCGCTGGAGCACCGAGCGCGTGGCCTCGGGCGTAATGTCACGCGGCGCAAAGCCTGTGCCCCCCGTGGTCAACACGAGGTCTAAGCCGAGCTCGTCCGCCCAGCGCACCAACACGGCCGCGATCGCCGCCTGATCGTCGGACACGATGGCCGTTTCAGTCACGCTTGCGCCCGCCAGGCGCTCCTTCACCGCCTGCACCAGAGCAGGCCCGCCGGTATCCGGCCGCTCGCCCCGGGCGCTGCGGTCGCTGACTGTCAAAACCCCGACCGTGATCATGGCTGCCACCCTCGATTTGTTAACGCAAAATGCGGATTTTGAACTGGCCTAATGGCCAATCCAAAATCCGCAACCCAAAATCGGTAGTCCTTTAGCGCTTCGTGTACTGAGGCGCCTTGCGTGCCCGCTTGAGGCCGTAATGCTTACGCTCCTTGGCGCGCGCATCGCGGGTCAAGAGGCCGTTCGACTTCAGCACGCCGCGCAGGGTCTCATCCACGAGACACAGCGCCCGGGCAATGCCCTGTGACACAGCGCCCGCCTGCCCAGACAGCCCGCCGCCCGCGACCTGAACGCTGATATTATAGCTATTCGAGGTATCGGTCACGCGCAGAGGCCGGGTCAGGATCAGAATATCCGTGCCGCGCCCGAAGTACTGCTCGGCTGGCTTGTCGTTCACGACAATGTTACCGGTGCCGGGATAGACCCGCACCCGGGCCGAGCTAGTCTTGCGCCGGCCAACTGCCTCATAATACCTGGCTGACATCTATCGTCTCCTCCCCTCTACAGCGCCGGAAATGGCTTGGGTTGCTGGGCCGCATGCGGATGCTCCGCCCCGGCGTAGACCTTCAGTTTCTTGATGAGCTGGCGACCAAGCTTGTTGTGCGGCAACATACCGCGCACCGCAGCCTGCATCACCCGGTCAGGATGCTGGCTCATCTGGTCACGCAGGAGAACCTCCTTGAGGCCGCCTGGGTAACCGGAAAAGTGGTAGTAGATCTTCTGGTCCAGCTTACGCCCTGTCACGCGCACCTTGTCGGCATTGATGACGATCACGTAGTCGCCGCAGTCCATCGAAGGCGTGTAAATGGGCTTGTGCTTGCCCTTCAATACAGTCGCAATCTGCGTTGCCAGGCGTCCGAGGGTCATGCCGGTAGCGTCCACCATGTACCACTCGCAACTCGCCTGGGCATCATTGGCTGTTGCACTATATGTTCTCACGTTCATTGCTCCCTTATGAGTACTCTACACTCATCAGACACAACCCACACGCCGGTGCGGGGCCTGCCGCCTGGGCCCGGTCCCGGGCCGCCAACACTTCGCCTATGCGCTCTACCGGCCATGCCCCCGTGCCCACCTGCAACAAGCTGCCGGCCAGACTACGCATCATACTGCGCAAGAAGGCGTTGCCGACGACGTCGAAGGCGAAACATGCCCCGTCTTGCTGCCAGCGGGCGCTGAAAACATAGCGCACCGTATTCTCGCCCTGGGTGGGCCGGCCGAAACTGGCGAAATCGTGCTCACCCACCAGCATCTCGGATGCCGCTTGCAGCGGCGCCAGATCCAGCGGCGCCGTCACGAGGTGGGCGTACCGCCGGTCCAGCGGCGAGCGCAGCGCCTGGTTCAGCACACTGTAACGGTAGTGGCGCCGCCGGGCGCTGAACCGGGGATGCCAGTCCGGCGCCGCCTCTTGCAGTTCGCGCAGCGCTACGTCCATCGGCAAGACCGCGTTCAGCGCCCGTTCCAGGTCTGGCAACGGATGCCGCCACTGGGTGTGAAAGCCGATCACCTGCCCACGAGCATGGACCCCGGTATCTGTGCGCCCCGAGCCCACCACCCGGCCGGCCAGCCCTGTCACCTGGGCCAGCACGCCCTCAAGAACCCCCTGAACGGTCCGTCCCCGGCTTTGCCACTGGAATCCCAGGAAGTCGGCGCCATCGTAGGCCACGGTAGCCCGCAGATAATACTCGACGGCCGTTTTACTTCTTCGCTTCCGGCCTCTCGACCAGTTCCATGACCACCATCTCGGCGCCGTCGCCCTGGCGGGGTCCGAGCTTGCGCAGACGAATGTAGCCGCCCGGCCGCTCGGTGAAGCGCGGAGCGACCTCATCGAACAGGCGCTTGGTCACGTCAGGGTCGGTGATTACACGCGCCGCCAGGCGACGGGCATGCACAGGGTTTCCGCCTTCGGCCATGCTACGCTTGGCGACCGTGATCAGGTGCTCGGCCGCGCCGCGCATGGACTTGGCTTTCGCCTCGGTCGTCTGGATGCGGTCGCGGCGGAACAGGTCAGTGATCAGATTGCGCCGCAAGGAGTTGCGTTGGGCGGTGTTGCGGCCCAGTTTATATCCTGCAACACGATGTCTCATTACGAAAGCTCCCCTTAAACTTCTTCCTCAGGTTCCCCGCCGTCTTCAAACTCGGCCAGGTCCGTGCTCGGCTGGTAAGTGATGGCCGACAGGTAGCCCTTCCCTTCCAGTTTCTGCACGAGTTCGTTCAGCGACTTCTGGCCGAAGTTGCGGATGGCGAGGATCTCTTCTTCGCCCTTCTCGAGCCGCTCCAACACTTCGCCCACCTTGGTGATGCCGGCACGTTTCAGGCAGTTGTAGGCCCGTACCGTCAGTTCCAGGTCCTCGATCGGCACATCGTAGATGCGGCTCGGCACGCCGCCGCGGGTTTCCGATGTCGCCTGCTCGGCCGGGGTCACGTCAGTGCCGGCTACCAGCGTCAGATGACGCACCAGCAGTTTGGCTGATTCACGGAGCGCGGCTTCGGGAGGCATCGTGCCATCGGTCCAGATCTCAAGCGACAGGCGGTCGTAATTCGTCTGTTGACCAATACGAGCCCGCGTGACGATATAGTTGACCTTACGGACGGGAGCGTAGATCGCGTCCACAGGGATCTCACCCAGCGGAAGCTTGCCGCGCTCTTCGGCAGGCGAATAGCCACGGCCGCGCCCGACGGTGAACTCGATATCGAGATCAACCTCGGGTGAATCAGCAGTCAGGAGCAGGAGCTCCGGATTGATGATTTCGACCTCAGGTGGGCAGATCAGGTCTCCGGCTGTCACCGGGCCTTCGCTGCGAACTTCGACGTGGAAGCGCACGGCTTCGTCCACTTCGGACTTCAGACGTAACTGCTTGACGTTCAGCAGCAGGGCCGTGGTGTCCTCGCGAACGTGCGGGACAGCCGAGAACTCGTGATGCACACCGCTGACCCGGATCGAGGTCACGGCTGCGCCCGGCAGCGATGAGAGCAGGACCCGGCGAAGGGCATTCCCGAGAGTGATGCCATAGCCACTTTCCAACGGGCCTATGATGAAGCGCCCGTAGTTGCGCGAGCTCGCGTCGCGCTCTATCTTAGGTAATACAAAGTTCAACAAGAGTGCCTCCCTAGGGAGTCTAGCGGCTATAGTACTCGACGATTAGCTGGTCCTGCAGCGGGATATCTACCGACTGGCGATCGGGCATAGCAGCAACCCGACCGACCATGCGATTGACGTCAAATTCTAGCCACTCAGGCGAACGGCGCTCACCCAACCGGTCGGCCAGGTCCTTGAAATACCTGTTGCTCCGGCTCGAAGCCCGTACCTCGATCGTGTCTCCCAGCTTGGTCAGATAGGAAGGCACATTATGATTATGTCCATTCAACGTAAAGTGACCGTGGCGAACCAGCTGGCGTGCCTGGGGCCGAGAATCGGCCAGGCCCAACCGAAAGACGACATTGTCCAGCCGGCGTTCAAGGTTCTGCAGCAAGGTAACGCCGGTCATGCCCTTCACGCGTACTGCGCTCTGGAAGTAGCGGCGGAATTGCCGCTCTTGCACACCATAGATGCGGCGGGCCTTCTGCTTTTCACGCAGTTGCACGCCATAATCGGACACTTTGCGCTTGAACGTGCCCTTCTTGCCATGCATGCCCGGGGCGTAATTACGCTTCTCGACCGAGCACTTGGGGGTATAGCAGCGCTCACCCTTCAGATAAAGCTTCATGCCTTCCCGGCGGCAGAGCCTGCACACCGGACCTGTATTTCGTGCCAATTGAATCCCTCCAGACTTATTCTTTTACCAGAGAGGTTTACGGCTTGGCGACCTTCAGTCCCTCTCGCTTGACCACTTACTTAGACGCGGCGCTTCTTCGGCGGCCGGCAGCCGTTATGCGCGATCGGCGTGACATCGGTGATCGAGCGCACGCGCAGACCGGCGCCCTGCAACGAGCGGATCGCTGCCTCGCGGCCGGGCCCAGGTCCCTTCAGGAACACATCGGCCTCGCGCATGCCCAGGTCCATCGCCTGCTTGGCTGCCTGCCCGGCGGCCATCTGCGCGGCGTAGGGGGTGCTCTTGCGAGAGCCCTTGAAGCCGGCCGAGCCCGTGCTCGTCCAGGTCAACGTGTTGCCCTGGGGATCGGTCACGGTCACGATGGTATTGTTGAAGGTGGACTGAATATGCACCTGGCCCTGCGGCACCATTCGCCGCTCGCGCCGCGCTCCAGTCCGTCGCGGACGCCGCCCACCGGGTGTCGTCGCTGCTGCTGCTGCTGTTGGTTTAGGCATTCCTCAACTCCCGTTACTTCCGCGCGCGCTTCTTGCCGGGCACGGTCTTGCGAGCGCCACGCTTGGTTCGAGCATTCGTTTTCGTGCGCTGGCCGTGGGCAGGCAGGTTGCGGCGATGGCGCATGCCGCGGTAGCAGCCGATTTCCTGCAGGCGCTTGATGTTCATACTGACCTCACGCCGCAAGTCGCCTTCTACCCGGTAGTTGCGCTCGATCACTTCGCGTACGCGGGCCACCTGAGCCTCGTCCAGGTCGCGAATCCGCGCGTCCGGATTGACCCCAGTCATCTTCAGGATTTCCTGGCTGGACGTAAGGCCGATACCGAAGATGTAAGTCAAGGCTATCTCGGTGCGCTTATCGCGCGGCAGATCTACACCAGCAATACGAGCCATTTAGCTCCTCCCCTTAACCCTGGCGCTGCTTGTGCTTGGGGTTCTCGCAGATCACCAGCACCACACCGTGTCGCTTGATGATCTTGCACTTGTCGCAAATGCGCTTCACAGATGGTCGAACTTTCACGTTTACTCTCCTTCAGAAACCTTGTTTCTCGTCGGAACAAGATTTCAGCCCGCTATGATGCGGTCAACACTTCCGGCTCGCCGTCCGTTATCGCGACGGAGTGCTCGAAGTGCGCACATCGCTTGCCATCAGCCGTTACCACCGTCCAGCCGTCACTCAGCACACGAGTGTGCCGCGCCCCAGCATTTACCATCGGCTCGATAGCGAACGTCATCCCCGCTTGCAGACGGGGTCCCCGGCCGGCGCCTTGCGGCACAAAGTTGAGCACTTGCGGCTCCTCGTGCATGCGACGGCCTACGCCATGCCCTGTGTACTCTCGCACGACCGAGAACTTGCGGGTTTCCACATAGCTCTGAACGGCCCGTGAGATGTCGCTCAGCCGGTTGCCGGCCCGGGCCTGCGCGATGCCGGCCCACAGCGCGCCCTCAGTCGCCTCCAGCAAATGCTGGCTTTCCTCGTCGATCTCACCCACCGCGTAGGTCCACGCCCCGTCACCCACCCAACCCTTGTAGGTCGCACCCACGTCGATGCTGATGATGTCGCCCGGCTCCAGCCAACGCTGTTTGCTCGGGATGCCATGCACCAGCTCGGAGTTGATTGAGGCACAGATACTGGCCGGAAAGTCATTCTGGCCGGTATGCGGGTAGCCCAGGAAAGACGGGACGGCGTTGGCGCCCCGGATGATCTCCTCGGCCCTGGCGTTCAGTTCGGCGGTGGTCACCCCCGGCTTGATCATTTCGCGCATCGCTCCGTGCACGCGCGCTACGATCCGGCCGGCCTCTCGCATCTCGGCGATCTCAGATTTCGATTTGAGAATGATCATTCAGCCCCCGGCTTGGCGTCTTCCCTGATCGGGCTACGCCGCCCGGATCGCCGCCAGCAAGTCGGCCCGCACTTTTTCCATCGGCTGCTCGCCGTCGATGTTGACCAGCACCGAATGAGCAAAGTAGTAGCCGACCAACGGCGCCGTTTGTTTGTAGTACACGAACAGGCGATTCCGCACCGTCTCTGGGGCGTCATCGCTGCGCTGGTAAAGCTGGCCACCGCACACGTCGCACACGCCCTCGACCTTGGGCGGGTTGAACTCCACCTGATACATGGCCTGGCAGTCCCGGCATACGCGGCGCCCTGCCAAGCGGCTGATCACCGCTTCATCGCTGACTTCGAGCAGGGCGACCCGTTGAACCTGCAGGTTCTTGGCTGCCAAGGACTTGTCCAAGGCATCCGCCTGCGGAAGAGTCCGCGGGAACCCATCCAGGATCGCACCGTTCGCACAGTCAGGCCGTGTCAAGCGGTCCATCACCATCGCAATCGTCACGTCGTCGGGCACCAAAGCCCCGGTGTCCATGTACTGCTTGGCAAGCAACCCCAGCGGGGTCGCGTTCTTAAGGTTCTCTCGGAAGAAGTCCCCCGAGGAGATCTGCGGTAGGTTCAGCGCCTCGGACAGCATGCGGGCTTGCGTGCCCTTGCCGGCCCCCGGCGCCCCTAGCATGATGATGAACAATGGCTCCTGCTGCACTGGTGTCGCCATGTTCGCCTCCAATTCCTTACTACCGCCGGATAAAGCCTTCGTAGTGCCGCATGAGCAACTGCGCTTCGAGTTGCTTCATGGTGTCCAGCACGACGCCGACGACGATCAGCAGGCCGGTGCTGGAGATCAGCAGCGTGCTGCTGGCCGCTCGGCTGGCCGCGCCCAGACCAAAACCCAGGTGCACCAGCCAGGGCAGGATGGCTACGAAGCCCAGGAACAGCGCGCCCACCAGGGTGATGCGAGACAGCACCTTGTTCAGGTAGCGCTCGGTGTTCTGGCCGGGGCGAATGCCCGGGATGAAACCGCCTTGCTTCTGCAGCGTCTCAGGCAGGTTTTGCTGACGGAACACTACGTCCGTGTAGAAGTAAGTGAATGCCACCACCAGCAAGAAGTACAATGGCCAGTACAGAGTGTATTGCGGGCTGAACAGCCGGTAGACGAAGTTTGCGACCCCATTCACCCAGCTTACAGTCGAATAGATAAAGTAGCTCGCGATCGTGCTCGGGAAGATCAACATCGACGAAGCGAAGATCAGCGGGATCATGCCCGCCGAGTTGACCCGCAGCGGCACGTGCGTGCTCTGCCCACCGACGACCATCAGGCGATTGCCGCGCATTGCCCGCACCCGCTTGCCGTACTGAACAGGGATGCGGCGCTGCCCTTCCTGCACCAGCACGATGATTGCCACCGTCAGCACGGTCACGATCGCGAAGATCAGCAGTTGCAGAACGCCACCCTGGACGTAGGTATTGATCACGTTCTGCGGCATACTGGCGATAATGCCGCCGAAGATGATGATCGAGACACCGTTGCCGATGCCTTCCTGGGTGATGATCTGCCCCATCCACATCGCCAGCATCGTGCCCGCCGTCAGCGTCAGGATGATGGCCACTGTTGCCAGTGGATATTGGACGAACCCGAACTCTTTCAGCACCTTGGTCCCACCGCTGGCATTGGCCAGCAATGAAGACTGGCCGAAAGCCTGCAGCGCGGCCAACGGGATCGTCAAGATGTTCGTGTACTGGTTAAGCTTGTTCCGACCGGCCTCGCCCTCTTTGCCGAGAGCCTCAAGCTGCGGAACGATCGGCATGAGCAATTGAATGATAATGGAGGCCGTGATGTACGGGTACACCCCCATTGCCATGACCGAGAAGTACTGCAGCGAGCCGCCCGACAGCAAGTTCAGCAGACCGAGCAACTGGTTAGACGAGAAAATGTTCGACAGTGCCGCTCGATCCACCCCGGGCACCGGGATGTGCGAAGTGAGTCGGTAGATCACCAGGATACCCAGCGTGATCAACAGCTTACGCCGCAAGTCCGGCAACCTGAATGCGTTGCGAACCGCATCGATCATTGCCCTCTCCTTAGCTGAGGCGGCCACCAGGGTCGCCTCACACATCGGCTCGGGGGGGGGTT
>Ga0209538_1000565_pt1 | contig 21265 bp, 20 predicted proteins | sample BarGraNGADG00211_2_FD_184492 | JGI IMG/M metagenome (GOLD analysis project Ga0209538, IMG submission 184492) | Arctic peat soil microbial communities from Barrow, Alaska - Barrow Graham LP Ref core NGADG0004-211 (SPAdes) (version 2) | ecosystem: Environmental > Terrestrial > Soil > Wetlands >... | reverse complement strand
AACGTCCTCCAGAGGGAGTGGTACTTCGCTGAAGGCACGACCAGGTTCAACGACCCGGACGCGAACAACTTCGAACAGTGGCTCACCATCCAGAATCCATCGGACACACAGGCGGCCAACGTGGTCGTGACGTACATGCTGGGCACGGGGCAGAATGTCGACCGGGTCTACAGCGTCGCCCCGCATTCGCGCTGCACGGTCGAGGTCGCAAAAGACATCGGCGTCAATCAGGACGTTTCTACTCGCATAGTGTCAGACATACCGATTGCTGCGGAAAGACCGATGTATTTCAGCTACCACGGGTTCGCGGTGGACGGCAGCAACGTGGTCGGGGCCACCGGCCCGGATACGTCCTGGGCGTTCGCGGAAGGATGCACCAGGGCTGGCTTCCAGGAATGGCTCACTATCCAGAACCCGAATGACGTTGTGGCCAATTGTCAGATCAAGTACCTGACCGGAGAAGGCAAGATCACGACGGTGACCCGGCAGGTGAGGCCCAGGAGCCGTGACACGGTTGACGTGCTTCAGCACGTGGGCGACAACCAGGATGTTTCGATCAAGATGATTTCCGATGTCCCTGTGATAGCAGAGCGACCGATGTACTACATCTATGGCATGGATTCAGGCAAGAACTGGAACGGTGGCGACTCGGTAGTCGGTAATCCGGCGCCAAGCACCGCTTATTTCCTGGCCGAAGGCACGACCATCTCGAACTTCGATACTTACTACAGCCTTATGAACCCGAGAGAAGACAAGAGCTGCAATGTGGTCATCGAGTACATGTTCGGAGACGGGACGACCCAGCGGCTTGAGTACTGCATCAACCCGCATTCGAGGATCACGATAAATGTCCGCGAAGCGATAGCAAGGGAAGCCAACGTCAGCGGTTCGATCTCCGCGGCGTTCCCGATAGTGATCGAGCGCCCGATGTACTTCAACTACGGGCAGGGGATCACCGGCGGGCATGATGTGAGTGGCTACGGCGTCGATTAGATGGCAATCTTTAAAATGGGAGAGTCGCGAAAATGGAACTAACGACGCCTGGGGTTGCCACACGGTCTACGACTTGGTGAACATGTCCAGCAGCTCTCGCGCCTTCAGGATTCGTATTCCGCGAAATGACTCCAGGTCAAGAAGATGATGGTCGCCAGTGACAATGAAACCTGCCTCGCCGTCTACTGCACACTCCAGAACGCGGTTATCCGCATCATCTGTGATCTTATTGATAACAGTTTCTGGCTTGACCAACTGTGAACTGTAGCCAATCGACCTGACTGCGTCGGCAACGTCGGCCTCACGCCAATCGAACTTCGATTTCAGCACCTTGGCAAGCTCGAGCAGTATGTGCGACGAGACGAGCAGATCCAACTGGCCATCGCGTGCGAGGTTGATGATCTCTTCGGGAGATCCCCCGAAGATAAGTGCGGACAGAAGTACGTTGGTATCGGCGACGACGCGCACTAGCCCTTGATGCCCCGTGCCTCGTGCACCAGCCGCTCAATGTCGGCCTCGGTTTTGACCCCCAGCTTCTTTGCCGAATCCGCGCCTACCCTGCGCAGCTGGCTCCACCTCCGCGCATCCAGGAAGTCCTCATAGACTCGCACCATGTCCCGGAAAAGCTCGCTCTTGGTCTTCTGTTCCTGCCTGGCTATCTTCTCGACCTCCTCATATATTTGAGGAGGGAGAGATACCGTTAGCGTCTTTGTGGCCCTTGCCATGGTTGCTCCCTGATATTGTGTCTTACTTAGTCATACTCTAGCGCGGCGAGGTCGCAGCGTCAAGAGCGTGAGGCGGGGAACTACGGCATAGGTGCAAACTGCGGATAATTCTTGAGCGCGGTGTCGAGTGTCGCGCGGTCCGGCGATTGCAGAGCCAGCGTCGAGTCCCCTGATATCCCGGCGTAGTAGAAGACCCCGTCCGCTTGGTACAGGTACGAGGTCGCCGTGCTGCCCAGCTTCTTGAGCCCGCTATGGAAGCGGCCCTCCAGCAGGTTCAAGTAGTTGTCGAAGAAGTCCTGGGCGTCGATGTCCGTGTCCCAGACCGTCATGCTTGGCATCACGTAGTTCTTGCCGGGGCCCTGGTAGTACTGGATCGTGTTGCCCCCCCAGCCGTCCGACACTTCTCTCGATTTCTGCAGCCCCGCGAACTCCTGGAACCAGATCTGGTAGTCGAACTCCCCGAGGGTGTCGGTGTCGATGTTCTTCCAGCCCTTGCCGAGCGCGGTGGTGAGGACAGGCATGGTCACGGCGCGCGGGTTGTGTTTGCCGTCGAGGTAGAGGTCCGGGTGGAGGATCTGCTGGGTGGACATGGGCGGCGCGGTCAGCGCGTTGTTGACCTCCTGCTCCCCGCCCTTCTTGTTCTTGATGTCCTGTACGAATGTGAGCCCCTGCTGGTACGGGAAGAGGAGCGACTCCCTTATGTAGAGGGGCGCCCGGTCCAGTTGAGTGGAGGACGTGTTGGACGCCTCCTGCTGCATCTGCAGGAGGTCGGAGGCGCTGACGTAGGTCTGCGCGTAGAGGATCATGGTGTCGGTGGCGTCGCCCTCCACCAGGCTGTCGACCGCCGACGATTGATCGCCGTTGAGGTTGGTCTCGTCGAGCGGCGGCTTGGTCAGGCCGAAGTTCTGGTCCTGGAGGGCGTGGGTGACCTCGTGCGACAGGGTCACCTGGTCGTTGGTGCTCCCCAGCCCCTTGCCGGCAATGACGTTGATGACCTTGGTCTCGGGGTCGTACGTCCCCGCTATCTGCTCGGTGAGCACGTTGACCTCGATGTCCTCCAGGTTGTCGCCCGGCTTGAGGAGTCCCATCGCCTTCAGTATCTTCTCCGCCGCCAGGGTCTGCTTCTGCTGGCTCTGTTTGTTGAACTCGTAGAGGAGCTCGTAGCGCAGGGTGGACTCGGTGGTGGAGACCAGGGGCACCTCATGCTTGAGCGGCAGGCCGCGCACCTTGGACGCCTGCTGTTCGATCTGCTCGAACTGCGCGGAGTGGATGCGCGTGCCGCATGTCGCGATGTCCACTTTCTGCTTGTTGTGGAGCAGCTCGTTCAGGGTGAAGGGCTTGAAGGAGAGGTCGGACTTGCCGGTGACGGTTGTAGTCGTGTTCTTGCCGGGCCCGACCGTATAATAGCCGACCAGGATGGCCGCGCCCACCAGGATGAGGAACACCATCAACGCCAGGATGGAAAGACCTCTACGCATCGGTGGCAACCTCCAGGGTTTGTCAGGCTGAATGCTCGTTGTGGTTTAATAATACCCCAACCCCAGCGGCGCACGTGCGGGGGGCATTGTGACAGTAACGCCTTGCACACGAACATACGCGCGAACAAGCGAGCACGGACGCGGGCACGTCGGTCCGGGTAGTCGTGGTGAAGCCGCGCGGAAACGCTCGCTCGTCAAAGGGCAGGCACGCAGCCGCGGCGGTCGCTCCCGATCGATTGGAGCACTACTGATCGTGGTCGTGGTCGCGGCAGCGGCGCTTGTCGCGTTGCCCGGTTGCGGGTCGAACGCCGTGATCCAGTACAACGCTGTCGCCAACCAGGTGCTGACCAACGTCAACGCCAAGGAAGGTGAGCTCAAGAAGTACTGGACGCTTCCGCTCGATCAGCAGGACGGGGCCGACCAGGCGCTCGCGAGCTTCCGCAAGTCGCTCGCCGCGAGCCAGCAAGTGCTCGACTCGACCGACTCGCCGGACCCCGCGCGGCAGCTCGACGACCTGCTGGGGCGCGCGGTGGACGGGGGAAGAGCGCTCGCCGACCTCGACACCCAGTTCGCCGACTACCTCACTTCAGTAGCGCCGGTCGCCAAGGGCATCACCGAGATCGGCGCGATACTCCAGGGGCTCGACAAGAGCCGGGATATCCCGACGTCTATCGCGGGCCTCGTTCAAAAGGCTTCCAATCTCGACGTGCTGGCGCGCTCGATACAGCCCCCGGCGACGTTCCAGGACGTGCACAACCAGTTGCAGTCTTTCCTGGGCATCGTCATCAACAACTTGAACCAGGCCCAGAAGAAGCTCGCCGAAGTGCAGTCGAGCTCGAGCTCGAGCCAGGACAACACGGACACGTCAACAGAGGCACAGACGGCGGCTGACCTGCAGAGCCAGCGCGAGACCAAGCGGCAGATCGACGCCATCGACCCGTTCACGACCCCGATACTGGAAGGCTGGGCCGATGCCAACAGCGAGATAAACTCACTCCTTGCCGAGGCAAGGCAGTCGACGGGTTTGCAGGCACAGGCCGCGGCGGTGGAGGACTACATCGGCCAGGCGGTCCAGCAGATACAGGAACTCGAGAAAAAATATAAGTGAAGCCGGTTGTGTTGTGGGCGGATTCACGACGGCTTGTACGGCCTGGTGCGCGGAACGCCTGAGAACGTGACTCGCTGAAAGACGAAGGGGTGGCACGTTTGACAATCATCGAAGATGTCGCGCGGTGGTCCGCAGGACTCAAGATCGAAGAGATACCGCCCAGGGTGCGCGAGATCGCGCGCAACCAGGTGCTCTCGGTCATGGGGGCGATCCACGCCAGCGCCGGGTGCGCCGGCGGGCAGGCTGTGATCAAGACCGTGCAAGGCCTCGGGGTGAAAGGGCCGTGCGGCGTCTACCCGGGGGGAGAGGGAAGCCTTCTGTTCCCGGCGCTCCTGCAGAACGCCTCACTCTCGATGGCACTTGACTACGACGACTATCTTTTCCTGGGACATACCGGACACAGCGCCGTGTGCGTGCCTATGGCCGTTGGCGAAACCCTCGGCGCCGATACCTCTACCGTGCTGACAGCGCAGGTCGCGGCGAACGAACTGGCCGGTCGCCTCGGGGGGACGGTGGTGCTCGGGCCGCACAACGGCCAGATGTGGGCGCACATCCACCTGCTAGGGTCCGCGGCCGCCGCCTCAAGGGTCATGGGCCTCGACGAGGAGAAGACCGCTAACGCGATGGGCATCGCGCTGGCAGAGCCGGTATATGCCTTGTTCCCGGGCTTTATGGGGCCCCAGTCCAAGCTTCTCGTCGCAGCGATCCCGTCCATCACCGGCACCATCGCGGCGTCGCTCGCGGCCAACGGGATGACCGGCCCCCGCGCGATCCTGGAAGACCCGGAGGGCTTCTGGGCGCATTTCTCGTTCCTGCCGTTGCCGTTCATGATGACCGGGCTCGGGAGAGCATGGGTCACCGACACCATCGCCTTCAAGCCTTACCCCGGCTGCGCCTACATCGATACCGCGATGGACGCGCTCTTCGACATCCTCGAGCGCTTTGAAAAGGAGAAGGGGAGGCCCGTCGACCCGGTAGAGGTGCAGGACGTGAAGGTGGAGACGAGCCTGCTGACGATGGCGATGAACGCGATGTCCGCCGGATACATGGACCCCGCGCACCTCTCGCCGACCAACATCAACTTCTCCCTTCAGGTCAGCATCGCGCTCGGGCTCATCGCAGGGCGGCTCACGGGCGCCGAGCTCACCGACCCGTACCTGGAGGAGAACCGGCGCGAGATCGTGGCGCTTGCCTCGCGGGTGGAACTGAACCACGACGCGCGGCTGTCGGTGAGGTTCATCAAAGCGATCGACGAGGCGGTGGACCTCGACGCGATGCTCGCGGAGATCGGCCCCCTGCCTCTCTTCAAGGCGAGGCACAGCCTGCGACGGCATCTGAGGCGTGTGGCGACGATGGGCCCGCGCGACATGGTGACGGCGTGGCAGAGCCTGGACTTCCAGGAGAAAGCGTTCCTTAAGAGCCTGGTGAGCCTGAGAGGTTTCTTCGGCAAGGCGCCGGGGTACGACCTGGGGCCGAGCAGACTCGAGGACCTGAGGATGCCGTTCGGGGCAAGGGTGCTGGTGACCCTGCGCGATGGCTCGCGGCTCGAGTCGGAGAAGCACATTCCCCAGGGTGGGCCGGGAGACGAGGACCGGCTCGCGGTCGCCGCAGACAAGTTCGTGCGCGAGGCATCCGGCGTGCTGGGCGAGGAGCGCGCGAAGCAGGCCGTGGAGACTGTGCGGGCGTACGAGGACAAGACGCTCGCGGATATTCGCGCCGCGTTATCGGCTGAATGAAAACGAGGTGAAAAACCGGGGTCAGGCACTTTTTCGCGATCTTTTTTCACGCGAATAACAGGGCCGGGCACCTGACTGGAGCGCTCATGGGACGGAAGAAGTGGCAGATCGACCTGGCCCTGAAGGGCTGGCGTGCCACGCACTGGGCCAAGCGGCTCGGCCACATGAGCCCGTTCAAGCAGATGGCCGGGCTTATCGCGGGTGACCGGTCGTTCAAAGGTTCGTTCATCCCTGTCGACGAGTTCATCGAGGTCCCGCCGAGCAGCGTCGCGCCGAAGGAGCTGGTCGTCGACTACATCTCCCGGGCTAGCCACCGCACGATAATCCACGAGTGTCCGTGCCGCAAGGGCGAGGGCTGCGAGAAGCATCCCGTGGACCTCGGGTGCATGTTGATCGGCGATGCATCGCGGCTGGTGGACCCCGGTGTGGGAAGGAGCGCCACCGTCGAGGAGGGCCTCGCGCACCTGGAGCGCGCGCTCGACTCGGGGCTGCTGCCTCTCGTCGGCCACGTATGGATAGACAAGCTGGTGTTCGGGGTCAAGGACTATTCGCGGCTGCTGACTCTCTGCTTCTGCTGCAAGTGTTGTTGCGTCGTCCGCTCGGAGATGCGCGGCCTGGTGAGCGCTTATCCGGACAGCCTCGTGCGCCTGGAAGGCGTGCGCGTGGAGGTGACCGGGGAGTGCGCCGGCTGCGGTGAATGCGTACCGGTGTGCCCGATCCAGAACATCACGATGGAAGACGACGTGGCGCGCATCGGGGAGATGTGCCTGGGGTGCGGCACGTGCGCCCGGACCTGCTCGCGCGGCAACATCAGGGTCTTCGTCGAAGAGGGCACGCCCGTGCAGGAAGAGCTTCGGCGCCGCATCGAAGCCGGGGTCGACATAGAATAGCTTGACTTCCTGGAGCCAGGTCCTTTCTGTCTGGTTTTCATTCGACATGCCCGTTCCGGACTAAACAAAAAAGGGCCTGACCCCAGAAAGTTTAGTCAGCTGGTCAGCTCGCGGAGCCTCTCGATCGTCTCCTGGATGAGCCAGTCGGGGGTCGAAGCGCCACCGGTGATGCCGACCGAAGCCACTCCATCCAACCACTCCGGCTTGATCTCCGGCGCGCCTTCTATCAGGTGGGTCGGCACTCCGGTCGCCTCGCAGATGGACGCGAGCTGCGCGGTGTTGCTGGAGTTCCTCCCGCCGACGACCAGCATGAGGTCGACGCGCCCCGCCAGCTCGTGAGCCTCCTCCTGCCGCCGGGCCACGGAGTCGCAGATGGTGTCCAGCACGGTGATCCTGTCGAACGTCGGCTCGAGGATGCCGACGACCGCCTCGAGCAGCTCGCGCGATATGGTCGTCTGACAGATTATGCCGATGGGGCCCTTCTCTCCGGCATGCTCTTCCGCCCAGTTCGCCGCTTCGTCCACGTTCTGAAGGACGGTGACCTTTCCATCCGCGCGCCCCACGATCGAGCGGACCTCGGGGTGGCTCGCGGAGCCCAGCACGAGGACGGTGTGTCCGCTTTCCAGCAGTTCGCGCGCCGCCTCCTGGGCGTGCTTGACCGTCGGGCAGGTCGCATCGACCAGCACCGCCCCGAGCGCCTCGAGTCTCTCTTCGGTCGAAGTATCTATGCCGTGCGAACGTATTATCACGTGGAGCCCGTCCAGCTCGGGCAGGTCCTCACTGTCAGGGTCGATGACATCGAGGCCCAGCATGCGCAGGCGGCTCACGACCTCGGGATTGTGTATCAGGGGTCCTACCGAGTAGGTGCGGCCGCCTTGTCCGAAGAGGATCTTCTCGGTTATGCGGAATGCCCTGTCCACGCCCGGGCAGAAAGATGAGTCCGGCGTGACTTCTATTTGGATCGCCATACGTTCAATCTAATGCATAGGCTCTACGAAAAACAGTAGAATGTGAGACGCGCGGGCTCGAGAAGACGGTACTGGGGGCGACGTGAAGTACATCAGGCTGTTCAGATTGAAATCCACTCTCATATACCTGTTCCCGTTTGTGCTCGCGCTTTCGGTCGGGCTGCAGCAGGTCCAGCAAGGAGCCGCGCGCCCGGTGACTTACACGTGGGTGACGGTCCTCTTCGCGTATCTGGCGTACTTGCCGGGTCGTTCTTCTCCAGCACCTTGAACTTCTACGCGGACGTGCCCGCGGACCGCGTCCACGACGGACTCTACAAAGACCAGGACATATCCAAGCAGCCTTTCGTGAGCGGTGAGATGAGCAAGCTCGAGACGGTTCTGGTCTTTTCGATAACCGGCGTGGGTTGCGTGGTGTTCTCGGTGCTGGTCAACTGGCGCTTCGCGGTGTTCATGCTCAGCGCCGTACTGCTGCTCGGCATGCTTTACTCGCACCCATGGTTCCGCTTCAAAGAGAAGCCGGTGCTGGACATCGTGACGAACGCGACCGGCGCGGTCCTGATCCTCTACGCCGGCATGGCGATCGTCTCGATGGACAATCCTCCGTTCATCCCCATCCTGTTCGGCTGGCTCTTCTCGGCGGCGATGTACATGCCGAGCGTCGCGAACGACGAGCCATTCGACAAGGCTGCGGGGTACAGGACGTCGGGCGTCGTATTCGGCCAGAAGCGCCTGGTCTACGCGATGATACCGGTGGTCGCTCTGATGGTGCCTGTCGGCATCTGGGGCGCGCTCTCGACCAGCCTCAACTGGGAGTACCGGCTGTTCTGCCTGCTGGGGACGGGCGCTGCGATACTGGCGACCGCAACCGTATGGCTGCTCTTCAACCCGCCCCACATCGAGTTGAACCCGGACTTCTACCTGGTTCCGCTCGCCGCCTTGCTGCTTGTCTACTTCGTCGTGAGCATTGTGAAGCTGGCGTAAGGGGTGTCGCGACTGCGTAAGTACTGGACGCTCCTGCGCATCAAGATATCTCTCGGCTATTTCTTCCCCCTCGCGCTCGGCTTCACCATCGCGGCTGCCGCGGACCCCGACATCGCCTGGTGGAAGATCCCGATCGGTTTCCTGGCGTACTTCTGCGCCTCGTTCTTCGCGAGCACCCTGAATTTCTATGCGGACGTCGCCGCGGACCGCGACTTCGGCGGCAAGTTCAAGGACATGGACCTGAAGGAACAGCCTTTTGTCACCGGTGAAATGGGACGCACGGAGACCTGGCTCGCGTTCGGGCTGTCGCTGGCGGGATGCGTAGGGCTGTCGCTCGCGGTCAACTATCGCTTCGCGATATTCATAGTCGGGTTTGCGCTGGCCGTCGGCCTGCTCTACAGCCATCCCTGGTTCAGGCTCAAGGCCAGGCCGGTCACCGACATACTGTGCAACGTCACGGGCATGGGGTTCACACTTCTTGCCGGCCTGGCGTTCAGCACGCATGCGCTGCCGCCGATGCTCTTCCTCATCTGGGGCGGGCTGTTCGTGACTGTGATGTACATCCCCACGGTTGTCAACGACGTGCCGTTCGATGAGGCCGCCGGGTACAAGACTTCGGGCGTCTACTTCGGGGCGAGCCGCCTGCTCTACTCTATGGCGCCGATGGCGCTTGCGATGATCCCGCTGGGAATACTGGTGGCGATGAACAGTTCGGCGGCCTGGCAGTACAGGTGGGTCGCCGCGATCGGAACGCCGCTGACCATCGCAGGCACAGCGGTCATCTTCTATCTCTGGCGCCCGCCGCGCATCGAGCTCGACCCGAACATCGTTCTGATCCCGATGGACCTGCTCATCCTGGCACTTGTCGTCTACGGGATCGTATTGGTGGCCCGCGGGTAGACGGCAGGCGCGGAACCGTTGCCGGTTCCGCGCGACCTTCGTGCATTGAACGCCCAATGGGTTTCTGAAATACTTGCTAGCGTTTACCGTTCCGCTTGAGAGGGTGATACCGATGTCTCTACCGCTCGAAGGAATGCACGTCCTTGACCTCACCCGGCTGCTCCCGGGCCCTTACGGCACCCTGCTGCTCGCCGACATGGGCGCCGACGTGATCAAGGTCGAGGACACCGCAGGTGGAGACTACCTCCGTTTCAATCCGCCTGTCATGGCTGAGTCCGGCATGAGCATCCACTTCCACGTCCTTAACAGGAACAAGCGCAGCATCGCGCTCGACCTGAAGAAGAAGGAGGGCCGCGAGCTCCTGATGGAGCTTGCCGGTGGATGGGCGAACGTGCTGGTCGAGCAGTTCCGCCCTGGCGTGATGGACCGCCTGGGCGTCGGCTACGATACCGTCAAAGAGGTCAACCCGGGCCTGGTGTACTGTTCCATCACGGGCTACGGGCAGGACGGGCCTTACCGCGACATCGCGGGCCACGATATCAACTACCTCGGCTATGCCGGCGTCCTGGGGGCGACAGGAGCGGCGGACGGACCGCCTGTCATCTGCGGAGTCCAGATCGCGGACCTCGGGGGCGGGGGCATGTTCGGTGCCCTTTCGATCCTGATGGCTTACACTCACGCGATGCGCACCGGACAGGGCCAGCACGTGGACGTCTCGATGATGGACGGCAGCCTTTCGTGGTTGAGCGTGAACACCGGCGACGTCCTCGTGGGCGGCGAGTCGCCGCCGCGACAGTCTCAACTCCTCTGGGGTGCGACCCCCTGCTATCATGTCTATGAGGCTGCCGACGGCTTCATGGCGGTCGGCGCGATAGAGGACAAGTTCTGGAAGCGTATGTGCGAGGTGCTCGGACGGCCGGAGTACGGCGAGATGCAGTTCGCGGTCGAGAGGTTCGACGAGATGTTCGCGTGGTTGAGCGAGACGTTCAAAGAGAAGACACGCGACGAGTGGATGGAGCTGTTCGGCTGCGAGGACACCTGCGTCAGCCCGATACTCGACCTCGTCGAGGTGGGAGAGAATCCGCAGGTCAAGCATCGCGAGATGATGCCTGAGGTCGACGACCAGAAGCTCGGGAAGATGAAGACCATAGGCATACCGTTCAAGTTCTCGGAGACCCCGGGCGAGGTGCGGACATCCGCCCCGAAGCTCGGGGAACATACTGACGAGGTCCTCAAGATGCTGGGATGCTCGGACGATGACATTGCGAGGTTGAAGAAGGACGGGGTAGCCTGCTAGTAGGGCCGACAGGAGATGCCGGCGAGACGCCGGCGCTACGTATACAGGAGATACACGGCTATGATGGATTCCACCAAGAGCATGTCCAAGATGCTCGGCACCGCGAGGGCGGAGACCGCGGCACACGCATACGTCTACTGGCGATACATCGCCCATTACATCTACCACATGGGCAAGAACACGGGCTTCATCCAGAAGAGGCCGGAAGAAGAAGTCCCCCCCGAGATCGAGGAGATAATCGAGATCTACGCGAACCGCGTCATGCGCGAGATACTGACCGTGGAGACCTCGACCTACCACGGCAAGGTCGTGCCACTCGAGCTCGCGGAGGCTCTGGTGACGGTCAAGGAAGACGTCGAGATCAGGGACATCTCGGAGTCGATCATCCCATACCCTATCGCGCGCGACATCGTGCTGGAGAACCCGCAGAGCATCGCGGTCGCGGAGTGCGGTTGCAGGAAGCTACAGGACGAGCCGTGCGGCCCGCTGGACGTATGCCTCGCCGTGGGCGACCCGGTAGCGTCTTTCATGGTCGAGCACGGTGTCATGAATGCGCGCAAGATCACCCAGGAAGAGGCGCTCGAGGTACTGCGGGCGGCGCACAAGCGCGGGAACGTCCACGCGGCGTACTTCAAGGACGTCGTGGACGGCCGCTTCTACGCCATCTGCAACTGCTGCTCGTGCTGCTGCATGGGCATGCAGGCATGGAACAAGCTGCGCCTTCCTATGATCTGCGCGAGCGGTTACCGCGCAGAGGTCTCCGAGGACTGCACCGGCTGCGGCGACTGTGCCGAGCTGTGTCCGTTCTCCGCGATAGAGGTGGACGACGTGGCGGTCGTCGACCTGGAGAAGTGCATGGGATGCGGCGTCTGCGAGGGAGCCTGCGAATCCGGGGCGATGAGCCTCGTGCTCGACCCGTCCAGGGGCGAGCCACTGGACATCAGGGCGCTGATAGAGAAGCAAAACGCAAAATAGGGACAGGCACCTTTTTGCATTCCGGACTTAAGAAAAAGGACCTGACCCCAAAAAGTTAAGTGAGGGAGAATGCCAGAACCCAAACAGGCAAAAGAGGAGCCCGACGACAAGAAGGCCCAGCGCCCCGGCAGCAGGGTCTTCAAGGCCATGGGCCAGGCGGCGGGCAAGGTGATGTCGAACGAGGAGATGATCTCCGGGACGCTGTCCACCCTGTCACCGAAGGTGCTCGCCGAGGCCTTCAACGAGAACCCCGAATTCTACGCGCGGCTCCTGGGCGAGCTGTCGACGGACGTCATCGCGCATACTGTCAACGACAACCCCCAGTTCTTCGAGACGATGATGTCGCAGCTCGACCCCTCGGTCCTCGCGAAGGCCTCGAGCAAGAACCCCGACTTCATGGTCGGCTTCATGCGAAACCTGGACCCGGACGTCATCGCCCAGGTCATCAACGAGACGCCGGAGTTCATGGCCCTGGTGACCAAGGGGATCAACCCCAAGGCCCTCGCAAAGACCGCCAAGGAGACTCTGGCCCTCGTCGTCAGCCTTATCCCTCACATCGACCCGAAAGCGGCGGCTGAGATGGTCAACGCGAACCCGGAGTGGGTGGGGGAGGTGCTGGCGAACTACGACCGCTTCGCGATGAGCGAGGTCATCGAGAGGAACTGCGACTGGATGGTCGACTTCCTGAGGGTGCTGGACCCGGCCATCCCCGCCGGCGTCTTCAACGAGTACCCGGACTTCACCCTCGGGGTGATGAAACACCTTGACCGGTCACTGCTTGCTGATATTATCCAGAGAGGGGCCGAGCAAGGCGCATTCGACGGCGTCGCCCTCGTCGTCGACCTCGAAATCCCGGGGCTGGGCTCCTTCGAGGGATGCAAGTTCAGCGTGAAGGGCGCCCGCTTCGAGGGCGAGGGCGCCTGAAAAGGAGAAGCGAATGTGCTTCGCGGCATCGAACACGATTATGGTCGTCGGTCTCGTCTCATGCGGGGTGCTGCTCTGGCTGTTCTGCGGTTTCACGCTCGCGGGGATGGGCCGCTCCAACGGCGAGAACTATAACCTCTGGATGCTTATCGGGATGCTGACCGGGCCGGTGGGGCTGGGGTTCGGATGGTTATACTTCAGGATGACGGGTGAGCGCCACCGCCGCATTCGCTACGGCGCGGGCCACCACTACGACATGCCCGAGATAATACGCTGCCCGAACTGCGGGCAATCGGTGCCATCCGGCTTCGACACCTGCCAGTTCTGTAAGAGCCCGCTGCACGGGCGAGGCCGCAGGTAACAGCGCGGATTCCGAACGGTCAGGCGGGACGGCAACCAGTCGCCGGTCTAGCTTCACTCTGAAAGCCTTTTGAGTAGCGCGTCCATGGCCTCCTCGTACTCCTGCTGCGTCAGCGCTCCACTCTTGCGCAGCCCCTCCAGCCGCTTCCGGGCCTTGTCCGCATCGACTTGCCCGCCCGCCGGGTCAACGGACACGTCCTCATCAGACAGGTGGAATTGTTTGCTGAGCCCCTGCGAGGTCACGACGTACTTGTTCGCGGGCCGCTGCTCATCCGGGCTCTCACCATCGACCCTGACCAGCTCGCCCCGGTGGAACACGACCGCCCCGCCGATGGTCACGTCCCGCTTGATATAGCCGAAGCGCGGCCTGGCTGGGACAACAGCTTCATTCAGGTGCCATCCGCAGGACGGGCACACGCTTTCAGCATCAGTCACCGCATTGCCGCACCGGGGACAGGTCCCGGGGGTGTCGCTGGTGTGAGCCAGCAGAGCGTCCTCGTGCGGAGCCCACTTCTCTCCGAGGCGTCTCTCCTTGAAAGACAGATGGGTGCCGGGATCCGGGCCGAGCTCGCCCAGGTCGTCCCTGATCTGGAACTCTTCGCCGGCGATCGTCGCGGCCAGGCGCGAGTCCACTCCTTCCGCGACCAGCCGCTCATCGAATGACTTCGATTCCTCCTGCAGGTGCTCCCGCTTCTTCTCCTGGTGCCTGGACATGTCCATCTCCGCGCCCGCTTGGGGCCGTGCTGCCGCGCCAGGTGGAAGCTCGGAGAGGTCCGCATCCGATAGCGAGAACTTCTTTCCAAGCACAGGTGAAGTCACCACGTACTTGTATTCGTGTCGCTGCTCATTTGGGCTCACCGCCTCGACCATCACGGTCTCGCCCGCCTTGAAGGCGACCTGGTTATCGATGACGATGTCATGAGTTACCTTCGCGGACGCGCCGCTTTCCATCGTTACCCCCCTGCGTTTCGCTGCGAGCCGGTAATCCCTGGCCCGCCGCCTCCAGCGCCACGATCATACCCCGGCTCTACAGGCCTCCCGCCTGCCTCCAATACATTTTCTCGATACGTTCGGCGTCACCCCCCTCTGCTATAATCTCTGCTGGTGACGCGGATACCACCCGGACGGATGGACTTAACATGTCGTTGAAACTCCTGCATACCGCTGACGTGCACCTGGGAGCCAAGTTCCTGAGCCTCGGCCGCAGGGGCGAAGACCAGCGGGCCCAACTCCTCCAGGCCTTCGACGACACCGTCAACCTGGCGATCCGCGAGCGCGTCAACCTCTTCCTGATCGCCGGCGACCTGTTCGACTCGGCCAACGTTTCGAGGTCCCTGGTCGGCCAGATCGCCTACAGGCTGCGGGACCTGGGCGCCGTGGGCATCCCCGTGGTTGTGACCCCGGGCACGCACGACCCGTACGGAGAGCGCTCGATATGGCGCGCGACAGAGCTGACCGAGGTCGAGAACCTGACTGTGTTCAAGACAGAGGAGATGACGCCCGCCGATTTTCCCGAGCTCGACTGCACGGTATACGGCAACGCGAACGTCAAGCCTTTCGCGAACAAGTACCCTCTCGCGGGACTGCGCATCCAGGACGACAGCCGCTGGCGCATCGGGATGCTGCACGCGAGCTTCGAGATCCCCGACGTGACCGATGACACCTACATCGTCACAGCCCAGCAGGTGAAAGACTGCAAGCTCGATTACCTGGCGCTCGGCCACTATCATTCGCTGTCCGACCGTTCCGCCGGCGGGACGATATCGTTCTACCCGGGCAGCCCGGAGATGGTGAGGATGCAGAAAGGCGACTTCGGCAACGTCCTGCTGGTGGAGTTCGAGGAGAGCGGCATCGAGATCGAGTCGGTTCAGGTAGGAGTGCGCACCTACGAGGAGCTGACTGTGAAGGCCGAGGACGTCGGGGCCGCCGGCATGGACGCTATGATCCGTTCGAAGGCCGACGTGGACAAGGTGCTCCACCTCATAATAGACGGAGTGCGCCGGCCCGGTTATCCCGACCTCGAAGAGCTCGTCGACTCGGTCAGCGAGAGCTTCTTCCATATCACCTGCACGGACCGCTCCTGGGCGGCGCCTTCGAGCCTCGAGCCCGGCGCGTACCCGGAGGGCTCGCCCGCCCGACTTTTCCTGGGCGTCCTCAAGAAGCGGATGGAACCAGCGTCGGAGTCAGAGCGCGAAGAGATCGTCGACGCCATGCAGGTCGGCCTGGCTTTGCTCGCGGATGGTGATGACGCATGCGGATAACCAGGCTCAGACTGGTCGACTTCCGCCGCTTCTCAGACGTTGAACTCGACTTCTCACCTGGGCTCAACCTGATCCGCGGCCCTAACGAGTCAGGCAAGTCCACGATAGTGGGGGCGCTGGTCGCGGCCCTCTTCGACAAGCCAGATACTTCGACCGTCAAGGGCATGCGCAACCTGCGCTGGGGGTCGGAGGACCAGCCGCTCATAGAGCTCGACTTCACCGACGACGACGGTGAGTTCCGGCTGACGAAGGACTTCGGGGCAAAGAAGGTCATCCTCGAGCCGCCTGGCGAGGCGAAGCCGCTGGCAAGCGTGAAGGCGGTAGACGCCAGGCTGGCCGAGCTGCTCGGCTTTAGAGACCCGGGCCAGTACCTTCGAACTGCGTGCGTGACACACGACCAGATGGTCAACCTCGGGGAGGACGCCTCGGGTGCGAAGAAGCTGGCGGCCATGCTCCGGGAGGTCGTGATGGGCGGCAGGGAGAGCGGGCTCATGGAGCGCGCGGTGCGCCAGTTGACTGCAGAGGTGGACGAGCTCAAGCGAGGGCTCGAGCGTCCCACTCACAACCCCGGCACCATCAGGCGCCTCCAGGACGAGCGCGAGATGTACATGGAGCGCCAGAAAGACCTGTCGCTCGGCGCCACCGACATCCAGGAGCAGAGGGAGCGCCTCTCCGAGGTCGAGCGCCTGATAGAAGAGAAGGCAGGGCGGCTGGCAGACCTCTCGCAACTGATAGAAAAGAACCGTGGGCTTGCGGAGGCCGAAGCCAGGCTCGAGTCTTCTCGTGACCGTTTCGACGCGTCGGACCGCGCGACCGCGGCGGCGGCCAGGCTCGAGGTGCTGGACAAGCGGATCGACACCGAGTTCCCGGGCTTCAGTGACATCGAACCCGGCGCCGACGCCGAGCTCAAGAAAGAGATCGAGCTCCGTCGGTCGCTGAGCGCGCTGCGGGATGAGCTCGTCAGCGAGCCTGCTGTGCAGGAAGCGGAGGAGGAAGGGCCTGGAGCTGTCGAGCCGGGAGCGCCGCCGGCGGCCGCCACCCGCGCCCCGCGCTCGAGGCGGCTCGGCACCATAACACTCGGCATCGGCTTGCTCCTGATAATACTGGGCGTTGTCCTCGGAAGCGTCGTGCACGCCGCCCTGTTCTCCATAATCGGCCTCGGAGCTCTTTTGCTCGCGGGCGGCTCCTACTGGCTCGCGGCGGGCGCGCCCCGGCCCGAGGCCGCGCCGACTCCTGAAGTCGAGCCGGAAGAGGAAGAGAGGGAGGAAGAGCTCCTCGACGAGCCGCTCGCTCGCGCGGAGGCAAAGGTCGAGAAACTCGAGGAGCGAGAGCACGAGTTCCTGGAATCGGCAGGCTGCAAGGATCCCGAGACTTTCTTCAAGCGCTTCGGCGATTACCGGAAGCTGATGCTCGAGCGCAAAGACGTGGAGTCCGGCCTGAACGCTCTGCTAGGCAGGCGTTCCCTGGAGAAGCTCGAGGCCGACCGGCGCATAGCGCTCCTGGACGTCGCCGCCTGCGACGAGAAGATTCTTGAGCTGAGCCCGTTCAAGCTCGAGCCCGAGAAACTCGAGGCGCTCACCCGCGAGCACAAAGCCCTGGCCGCAGATATGGATACGCTGCAGACCGAGCGCGACGGGCTTTCTTTCCACCTTGTCAAGACCGCGTCCGACCCTGAAGATGCGCTGAAGATCGAAGAGGTCCTGACGTGGCTCTGGGAGGCGGAGCAATCGGCCCGGCGGCGGCTCCGCGTCTACACGCTGGCGCGTGAAGCCATGCAGCAGGCGTCCGAGGCGATGCTCTCCTCGGCGGTACCGGTCCTCGCCGAGAGCGTGGGCCGAACATTCTCGCGGCTCACCGGTGGCCGCTACGACGACGTCGAGGTCCGCGAGAGCGACCTGGCCATCTCCGTCTACTCGCCCGAGAAAGGGACGATGATACCGGGCGACGAGCTGCTCGCTACCCTGTCCAAGGGCACCACCAGCCAGCTCTATCTCTCCGCCAGGCTCGAGCTGGTCGGCCTGCTCTCGGGCGGGCGCAAGCCGCCTCTCATCTTCGACGACTCGTTCTCATACTTCGATGACACGCGCCTCGCGGCCCTATGGGACGTGCTGGAGGAAGTCGCAAAGGGCCAGCAGGTGCTGGTGTTCACCTGCACAGACCGTTACGATGAGCTGGCAAAGGATGTTAACGTCATAGACCTCTCGCGCTCGGTGATGTGAGGTCTTGGATCTCGCCATACTGCTCGGGGAGGGGCTTCGGCCTTTCCTCAATGCCCAACCCAGGTGAGATTCAAGACCTGACCCCAACCGGCCCGCGTCTCTCTGTTATACTTCTTTTCGCGTAAATCGGACCGAGCGGGAGGACTACTTTGAACATAGAGACTTTCACCGACCTGTCCTTCGGGACCAACAGCTACCTGGTATGGGCTGAAGATTCGAAGAAAGCCGTCCTGATAGACGCTGGCCTCTCGACGCACCTCATCCTCGACTACCTCAAGAGCAATGAGCTCGAGCTGGTCGCGATACTGGTGACGCACGCCCATCCCGACCACATCGCGGGAGTGGCCGACGTCGCCGAGGCGACGGGCGCCGACGTCTACCTGCACGAGATCGAGATACCTGCCGTCAAGATGATGCCGGAGATGATGCTCGCGATGCTGGGGATAGAGGAGCTCAAGACGCCTCAGGATATCAAGCCCCTGACTGACGGACAGGTGCTGGAGCTCGCGGGGCTGACGATCAAGGTCCTCCACACCCCGGGCCACTCGCCGGGGAGCACCAGCTTCCTCATCGAGGACGCGCTCTTCGACGGTGACCTCATCTTCCGCGGCTCGATAGGCCGGACGGACTTTCCCGGCGGCGACTTCGACGCCCTCATCAACTCGGTACGGGAAAAAGTCTTCGTCCTGGACCCGGACACCAAGGTGTATCCCGGCCACATGGGTTCGACCACGGTCGGCTGGGAGAAGCGCACCAACCCGTTCCTCGCCGGTCAGTGATGCAGAGGGAAGCCTTTGAATCGCTGGTCGAAAAGGTCATAGAGGGCCTTCCGGAAGATTTCGCTCGGCAGCTCGAGGATGGCAACGTGGGCGTGATGGTCCAGGAGCAGCCCAGCAGAGAGGACCTCGAGGCCACCGGCGTCCCGGGCTACGCCACGCTGCTCGGCCTCTATCACGGCGTTCCGCCGACCCGGCGCGGGCTTGGATACTCGCTCGTCCTTCCTGATAACATAACCATATACAAGGCGCCGATCGAGCAGTACGCGAAGCAGACCGGCAGGTCGGTCGGAGACGTGGTCCGCGAGGTGGTCCTTCACGAGATCGCCCACCACTTCGGGCTCCCTGACGAGCGGCTTCGCGAGCTCGGCTACTGACGCAGACAGGGGAGTTAGTCTTGAAGATCGTCGCGATCAACGGGAGCCTGGTGCCCGAAGGCAACGTCAGCGCGCTTCTCGACCACACGCTCGAGGAGTTCAGCGGTGACGAGCGATTCCAGGTGGTCCGGTTCGACCTGGCGGGCCTCGAGATCGGCCCCTGCACCCAGTGCAACTGGTGCTTCAAGGAGCAGGAGCCGGACCGGCTGTGCCGGCAGGACGACGGCATGTCGAGCATCTATCCCGCGTTGCTCGACGCCGCCGGTGTGCTCGTGGCATCGCCCGTCCACTTCGGAAGGCTCTCGGGGACCACGGCCGACTTCATCGACAGGCTGAGGGTGTTCGTGCACGGCAACCTGACCAGCGGAGCGATGCGAAACAAGGTGGCCGGGGCCCTCGCGGTCGCCTGGTTCAGAAACGCCGGGACCGAGCTGACCCTGGTCACCATCAACACTGCTTTCCAGGTCCTCGGGATGATAATCGCGCCGCCTGACCTGGGGGTCCTGGGCGGGGCGGCATTCTCCAGCCTGGACGGGAAAGGCCGAACGATAAGGGGCGACCACCACCTGGTGATGACCGACCCCATCGGACTGGCCTCCGCGCGTTCCGTCGCTTACCGGGTTGGCGAGATCGCGACACTTCTGGAGGCGGGCAGGATGGCCCTGGGAGACGACGCTCCAAAGCAACCGAAACTCGAGTGAGTCAGAAGGACGTGAGATCATGAGCGCCGGCGAAGTGGGCTCGAGAGCCCTGGAAGATATCAAAGAGGGCATGAAGTCAGCGGACTACCTGTGTGACGACGGAATCGCCACCGCCCTGTTCCTCGCCGACAAGCTGGGCAAGCCGATCCTCGCGGAAGGTCCTGCCGGCGTGGGCAAGACCGACCTCGCAAAGGCTTACAGCCGGTACGCCGGATTCGAGCTCATCCGCCTCCAGTGCTATGAGGGGCTGGACGAGGCGAAGGCCCTCTACGAGTGGAACTACAAGAAACAACTGCTGAGGATACAGACCGATTCCGGTTCGGGGACTTCGTGGCAGGACCTGGAGGACGACCTCTTCAGTGAGGACTTCCTGCTTCCCAGGCCGCTGCTCAAGGCCATTACAAGCGATGACAGAGTGGTCCTGCTCGTCGACGAGGTGGACAAGGCCGACGTAGAGTTCGAGGCTTTCCTGCTCGAGATCCTGAGCGACTTCCAGGTCTCGGTACCCGAGCTCGGCACCGTGCGGGCGAAGAAGATGCCGTTCGTGGTCCTCACCTCGAACAGGACACGCGACCTCTCAGAGGCGCTCCGCAGGCGGTGCCTCTACCTTTTCATCGATTTTCCCGAGCAGGCCCGTGAGCTCGAGATAATAAGGCTGAGGGTGCCGGGCATCGCCGAGAATCTGGCGGAGCGCGTGCTCGCGGTCGTCCGCTTCATCAGGAAGATGGACCTGAAGAAAGTGCCGAGCATATCCGAGACGCTTGACTGGGCTTCCGCTGTCAAGGTGCTCGGCGCGGACAGCATCGATGAGAAGCTGCTCGAGAGCACGCTCAGCCTTCTCGTCAAAGAGCAGAGGGACCTGGAGAAGGTGCGGGGAAACCTGAAGTCCATAGCCCGCCAGGCTGCGCGCCCGGCCTGATCCGGCGGAGACCATGCCCGTAGACGAAAAAGTCCTTTCTTTCATAGACACGCTCAGGGACTCGGGGCTGCAGATCTCGCTCGCCGAGAGCATGGACGCCTTCGAGGCGCTCAAGGTGATACCCCTCGACCGCATGGAGCTGTTCCACGACGCCCTGCGAGCCACCCTGGTCAAGAGCGAAACGGACTACCCCCTCTTCGACGCGCTGTTCGGCGATTTCTTTGCAGGCATCGAGGCTCTGATGGCGCCCCCGGAGGACGAGCAGCCGCATGCCGGCGCGCCGCTCCCGCCGGACATGCAGGACCTCTCCGAGATGGTGCGGCAGGCCCTTATACACGGGGATGCCGAGGACGTCGCGGCGATGGCCCGCATGGCCGCGGCCGCGGTGGGCAACGCGGAAGGCGGCTTCGGCGGCAGCGGCTCCCGGCCGATGGCCGTCATGGCCGGCGCAGGGTATTACGTCTTCAGGGGCATGGAGATGATGGAGTTCTCGGGCATGACCTCGGAGCTCGAGCGTTTCGTGGACGAAGGCGGGATGGGGGCGGATGTGCCGCCCGTGCTGGCACTGGAGGAGCTCCGCGAGCGGGTGGCACTCTTCCGAAGGGCGTTCGACCGCGAGATAAGGCGAAGGATCGCTCTGGAGCGGGGGATGGATGCCGCCCGCCGCAGGGAGAAGC
>Ga0209538_1000561_pt1 | contig 21335 bp, 16 predicted proteins | sample BarGraNGADG00211_2_FD_184492 | JGI IMG/M metagenome (GOLD analysis project Ga0209538, IMG submission 184492) | Arctic peat soil microbial communities from Barrow, Alaska - Barrow Graham LP Ref core NGADG0004-211 (SPAdes) (version 2) | ecosystem: Environmental > Terrestrial > Soil > Wetlands >... | reverse complement strand
GTGCGCTTCGGGTACGGGTGCTCGACTCCGAGGCGGGTACCGCCTCGGCGTTCAAACTCTGCTGGTCCGGCTTCAACAAAGGGCTGGTCGCGCTGTTCCTCGAGATGGTGACGGCCGCCGAGAGTCTAGGGCAGCGGGAGGAGCTGCTGGCGTTATTGCGGCTGTTCTACCCGGGGAGCGTCGAGACCGTGGAACGCCTTCTGCCGACGTACCCGAGACACGCTCGCCGCAGGGTGGAGGAACTCGATGAGATCGGCGAATGGCTGCGCAGCGCCGGCCACTCGGACGCGATGGCGGCCGCTACTCGGCACGTCATCGCCGGCCTCGCCGCGCTGGACCTGCCGCCGGGCGAGGCCTGGGACGCCGAACGCGTACTGGGCGAGTGCTGTCGCCGGGGCCTTCTGAGCGAGCCGCCCAAGCCGTGACCCGACGCCGGCCGGTGCCGGCGCAGTCAGCGGCGGCGGATCGCTTCGTCGTAGACGTCCACCATCCGCTGCACCATGGTCTCCACCGAGAAGTCGCCGGCGATGCGCGCCTTGCCCGCAGCGCCCATGTCGCAACGCTCGCCTTCGTGCTCGCGAAGATAGGCCAGCCGGCCCGCAAGCGCCTCCGGGTCGGCCGGCGGGACGATGAATCCCGTCACTCCGTCGAGCACGAGCTCCGGGTTGCCCCCGCCCGCTCCGCAGACGACAGGGAGCCCGAGGGCCATGTACTCCATGATGGAGTTGGAGAGGCCCTCGAAGGCGAGCTGTGGATCGGTCATGAGGACCCCGGCGTCGGCGTCGCGGACGAGCTCGAGCACCTCCATACCTGGTTCCGGGAACGTGACGAGGCCCAAAGCCACGAGGTCCTGCGCGGCGGCCATGAGGCGTGGGCGGTCGGGGCCGTCGCCGACGAGCACGAAGCGCCATGCGTCGGGGTCTCCGGCGAGGAGCCGCGCCGCCGCGAGTACGACGTCGTAGTGCTTCTCGGGCGCCATGCGGCCGGTCATGATCACTGTGAAGCGCGCGTCGGCCCGCGGCCCGCGCCGCGGCGCCGGCAGACGGGACTCGTCGAACCCGTTGTGGACGACGCGCCCCCGAGCTGCCGGGATACCCCAGGCTTGAAGGCCTGCCCGGGTGTTGGCGACCACGAGCGTCGCCAAGGCCATCCCCAGCCGGTTGAGCCCCAGGAACTCGCCCCGGTATGCCCCGGTCTGGATGGTCCCGTCCACCAGCGGGATCCCCAGAAGCCGGCAGGCAGGCCCGGCGGCAAGCGTGGACATCCAGCTCCATGAATGCACGACGTCCGGTCGCAGGATGCACAGGTCCCGCCACAGGAGGCCTACGGGCGAGGGGTCGAAGCGGTATCGGCGCTCCCGGACAGTGACGGGGACGCCTCGCTCGCGGAGATATGCCTGGAACGGCCCCCCGCGCATGGCCACGACGCGGCGCGGGCAGCCCGAGGGGAGCCGGGCGGCCAGCAGCGCCATCTGGCGCTCCAAGCCGCCGTTCTTCAGCGTGTCGGCGAGCAGGAGGACGTTCACAGGCTTCTCGCTTCCAGGGACGCGGTGTCAAGGTCCCGCGCCATGGCCGTCAGGCTGGCGAAGCTGCCGGCCTGACGGCGCACGAACGTGAAGAACTCGTCGAGGCACGCGAGCAGCTCGCGGACCGACCGCGCATCAGGCCGGAAGGGGCTGCCGCCGGGCATCAGCTCGCTGCTGTGGAAAATCATCACCGCGGATTCGAGCCCGGCGTCCTCGGCGCAACGCCAGACCCCGGCAAGATCTGCGGCGCTGTAGCGCGGGTCGGGCGTGAGCCACATCGGCTGAGGTAGGAGCCAGCGCGAGAGCAGGACCCTGCGGACGGTGCGAACGGGTAGTGAACGGTAGGCCTCCAGCAGCGCACGCGAGCGCCGCAAGGGGGCGTAGGTCGCGAACAGGGTGACCGGGATCTCGAGAAGGCCGGGGCTGCCGGCGCCATGGATGCGGAACGGTCGCGGCGTGTGCCGGCGAAAGTCCGGCCCGCCGTGGCCGCCAAGACCGGGGTAACGGCGCCAGGACCAGAGAGGCGTGACCGACGAGTCGACGACATAGCCCTCGTCGGCCAGGTGCTTCGCACCGCGGAGGTCGAGGCCGAACCGGCCCGCCCGGTACGACGTGGGGCGGGCCCCGAACGCGGCCGTGATGTGCTCCGTGAGCACGGCCGTCTTCTCGCGCAGAAGGCCGTCGGGTAGCTGTGACGGAAAAGCGTGGGCCGGGTCGTTGAAGCGCAGGCCCGGGCGGTCCGCGAACGGCGGCGTCGTCCAGGGGTGGAGGTGGGCGCCCACTTCGGCGGCGCCGCGTTGCGCCCAGCCGGAGAGCAGGTCCCGCGCGCGCCCGTCTTCGATGATCTCTGTGGCAACGAGGTACGTGGGCGGCACACCGTGGGTCTCGCAGAGCTCCTGGAACGGCTCCCAGAAGGCGACGTTGCGCGTCGTCAGCGGCACGCCCGGTTCCCACTGGCCGTCGGCTTCGGTGTCGATCGTGACAGCGAGTTTCACGTAGTCGTCTCTGGGCGGGGCGCGAGATCATTCTTCGAAGCCGACAGGCCGACGCCCCCCGGTCGCGCGAGGCGCTCGATGAAGTCGAGTAGGCGTGGCCCCTGCAGGCTGTACTGAAACGCGGCTTCGGCCAGGCGGCGGCCGGCCGCGCCCACCGCCGCCGCCCGCTGCGGGTCGTTGAGCACATCGATCAGCTTTGCCCCGAGAGCAGCCGCGTCACCCGGCGGGCAGACATAGGCCGTCTCCCCGTCGTGAAAGAAGCGTTCTATCTCGCCGACGGAGGTCGTGACCACCGGTCGGGCCGAGACGAGGTACTCTCCGATCTTGGTGGGAAAGCGCGCCCGCGAGCGCAGATCGTCGAACAGCGGGATGACCAGGGCCGAGGCGTCGCGGTACAGCTCCAGGAGCCGCGTGCGGTCGACGTACCCCACGCCCGCTACCCGGCCGTCGTCGACCGCGGCCTGCAGGCCTTCGCCCGCCACGAGGCCGGCCACGGTGTCGGGATTCATGCCCGTCACAACGAGGCGGCAGTCGGGGTAGCGCCGCCACACACGCTGCATGGCCTTGAGGATGAGCGTTACCGCGCGGCCGTACTCGCTGGAGGCGGAGTAGACGAACGTCGGCGGGCCGCCTTGGGGGTAGGGCGTGAGTTGCTGCACGCCCGCGTCCACCACGATGGGCACTTCCAGAACGGGGATCGCGCGCGCGATGCGGGTGGCCTCGGCGGTCGTCCATTCCGCGAGCCACTTGGAGATGGCAACGGCGCCTGACACGCCGTCGAGGTGTGAGAAACTGGGCGACAGCCACTTGGGCAGGCCGTGGATGCTGGCGGGTAGCCACTCGACCTCACCGGGCAGCTCGTTGAGCTCGGCCACCACCGGCACGCCCAGGTGGCCGAGCCACCGCAGCAGCAGCCGCACACTCGGCCGCCATCCCTCCGGGATCGCAGCCAGATAGACACAGTCGAGCTCGCCCCTGCGTCGCAGGCGGGCGAGCTCATGCAGTGCGCGGACGGAGCCCCTGGCCTCGCGGCAGCGCCGAGCCAGGAACGAGTCTGATCGCACCGTGGTGCCCGGCGCATAGAGAAAGGCGATCCCGTCGACTGTGCCGCTGATGCGCCGGTTGCGCTCCTCGCCAGGGCGCTCGCTTACGCGCGTACACATGACGCGCACGCAAGCGCCTTGCTCGATGAGACTCCGGCCAAGGAGCCGCACCCTGTTGGTAGCCGCCATGCCCTCAGGAAAGCCGAACGAGCGCACCAGGAACAGCACGTGGAGCCGGGAGCCGCCAGCCGGGGCACTCACGGCAGTGCCGGCTGCTGGCTCGTTCAACGTGTGGTCCATCGCCCGGTGGCAAAGTCGAACTCCACGCGCGGGTGCCGATACCAGGGCCAGATACCAACCCTGTGCAGCGTCTCTCCCACGATCTTGCGCCGACCGGGTCCGATGGCCCGCACCAGGCGAGCGCGCCACAGCGTCCGCCGGTCTTGCTCGGCCACGAAGCGCGCGAAGACCGCCTCGGACTCGCGCTCATATTCGCGGCCTCCTTCCTGGCCCAACGCGTCTCCGTGTACTCTGAATCCGCCGAGGATCGTCTGCGCGTGGTACAGAGGGGCGAGGCGTAAGAAGCGCAGCCAGAGGTCGAAGTCGGCGGCTCGTTCGAGATTCTCGTTGAGGCGTCCTCCGGACCGCTCCCACAGGCTCCTGCGCCAGAACACGGACTCCTGCTGAATGACGTGGTAGTTGCCGGCGAGGATGTCATAGGCGTTGCTGGCCCCGGTCATGACGTGCTTGAGATCGCCGCGCTCATCGAGCGTGGTCGGGACTCCCATGAGCCACTCCACCTGCGGCAGTTCAGAGAAGACCTGCGCGACGGTGCGCAACGTCCACGGGTAGTGGAGGTCGGAGCTGTTGATCCAGCACATGATCTCGCCGGTGGTCTTGGCGAAGCCTTTGTTGAGAGCGTGCGCATGGCCGTTGTCGGGTTCGCTCACCCAGGAGGCCAGGTCGCACTCGTACCGTTGGATAGTGTCGACACTGCCGTCCGTGGAACCGCCGTCGACGACGACATACTCGAGCGCCTCGTAGCCCTGTGAGACGACGGAGCGCAGCGTCGCCTCGATGTACTCCCCCTGATTGAACGAGGGCGTCACGACTGCGATTCTCGGTGCGGTGCCCATGGCGGCTAGTGTACCAGCCGCGCAGGTGTGCCGGGTGTGTGTCGGGTACGCGCGTTGTTGCGGGTGCGAAGAGATGGCGTACAATGCCGAAGCCGTCGCGCCGTCAGGAGGAACGCGTGATCTCCGTAGTGCTGCCGACCTATAACCGGGCGCCGACCCTGCCGCGAGCAATCGACAGCGTCTTTGGGCAGACGCACCGCGACTGGGAGCTGATCATCGTCGATGACGGCTCCACCGACGGTACGAGAGAAGTCGTCGCAAGTATCAGCGACCCTCGTGTACGCGCTTACTCACATGAGCGCAACCGGGGGGTCACAGCCGCGAAGAACACGGGGCTGGACCATGTGCGCTGTGAGTGGTTCACGATTCTCGACTCAGACGACGAGATGACGCCCGATGTCCTCGCCAGCATGCTGGAGTGCGCGGAGCTAACCGGCGCCACCGCGGTCACCTGCAACTGCGTGGACTCCGTCTCGGGCAGAAAGACCGGCACCGGTATCGCGCGCGACGGTTGGCTGGGTGTGGCAGAGAGAGCCAAGTGCCGCGGCGAGTTCTGGGGCATCACCGAGACCTCCCTGCTGGGCGACCTGCGGTTCGACGAGCGCCTGCCGGGCTTTGAGGAGACCGTTTGGCTGAAGATCGACCGCCGTGCGCGTCGCTACTATCTCCACCAGGCGCTGCGCGTCTACCACACCGAGGGCATGGACAGGCTGACTACCCCGGGGCACTCGAGGAATCTCAAAGAACGAGTGGCGTCGATGTGCGCGCTCGGCCAGGACCGGGAGTATCTGGGCGCGCTCAGAGAAGCCGACCCCGCTCGCCATCGACGGATAATGCTGCGAGTACTCGTCGCGCGGTTACTCCGCCTTCTCACGATTGCGGGCCGGCCGTGAGTGCACGAGTCCGCTGCAGGGTGACGGTCGGCGGCTACCAGGGTCATGCCGAGCAGATCATCGCGGGGTTTTGCGAGCTCGCTCGCTCCGGGCGCATCGACCTGGCATTCGTCCGGGCTTCACGTTCTGAAACACGCCCACGCGTACAGATCCGGGCGACCGTCGAGGGGCGCCGTGTCGCCTATGACACGTGGGACGATGGCTTGGATGGATTGTTCGACCCGGGCGCTGCCGCCGAAGGCCTGGGGGATTTCGACTTCTACTTCAAGCGCAGCTTCGACCCCAAGCGGCACGCGGCATCGTCCGGCACGTGCCGCATCGAGCCACTTGGGCTGATCTACCTTGTCTCGCCGAACAGCGCTCGCCTGCGCGACCGGATCCGGCTGCTGGACACGCGTCGTGTGGCGAATCGCCTCAGGGGGCATCAGCGTCAGATGCGGCGCTTCGAGATCCCTCCGGCGCCCGACCGCGATCCCGTCGTGCTTTTCATGACGCGGGCGTGGGACCCGAATGGTGCGTCGGATCCCAGAGTAAGGGACGCCACGTCGGCCCTGAACGAGTCTCGTGCAGCCTACGTTCGCGCGCTTCGCGAGGAGTTCGGCAGCCGGTTCTATGGGGGCCTGCACCCCGATGAGTTCTCGCGCCGCGAGTACGGCGACTGCCTTCTTCCGTCGCGCTGGTCAGGCAGCCAAGGGGCGTTTCTGGAGCGTATGCACCGGTCGAGCATCTGCGTCGCGAGCACGGGACTGTTCTCATCGATCGGCTGGAAGATGGCGGAGTACGTCGCCGCCTCACGGGCGATCGTGGCGGAGACGCTGCGGTACGCTGTGCCCGGGGACTTCGCGCGTGAGAAGAACTACCTCGAGTATGGATCGACCGAAGAGCTGCTCACGGCGGTCGAGCGCCTTCTCGCGGACGATGCGCTGCGCTATAGCCTGATGCGCGCCAATTGGGCCTACTACCATGCTTGGGTGCGACCTGACGCGCTCGTGTTGAACACCATTCTGACCGCTCTGGAATCGAGGTAGCTGGACGCTATCGCACCAAGCGCCCCGCCACGATGATGTCGCCAGAGCCCCTGCATGCCTTCAGGAAGTGTCGCCATGACGGACGACGGTACACTGCTGGCCGATCCCCTCGACTCCGGAATGTACTAGTACCTAATTGCATAAATCAGCATAACATCGTTTGAGGGTCACCTGGTGGACCTCCTCCTTCGTCCAGGCGAAGGGGCTGCAGTCCTCGCACCAGGCGCTCGTGAAGCCGTCGATGACGCCCCGCAGGTCCCGCGGTGAGGTGAAGCTGCCGCCTCGCAGCACCCTCACCGTGAGGATGCTGAACCAGACCTCGATCTGGTTCAGCCAGCTGGCATTGGTGGGCGTGAAGTGGAAGTGCACGTTGGGGTGGCGAGCCAGCCAGGTGCCGCCCTTCTTGCTGTGCGTGCTTAGGTTGTCGAGGATCACGTGGATCTCCTGATCGGCGGGGTACTGCCGGATCAGCTGGTTCATGAAGTCGAGGAACTCGATCCTTCGGCGGCGCTTGTAGTGGCCCGTGGTCACGAGGCCGGTGGCCACCTCGAGGGCGCCGAAGAGGGTCGTCGTGCCGTGCCGCTTGTAGCGGTCGCTGAAGCCGCGGAACGTCTGCCCGTCGCTGAAGCGCAGGTAGCCCTGGGCACGCTCCAGCGCCTGGATCGAGGGCTTCTCGTCGACGCAGATGACGAGCGCGTTCTCGGGCGGCGCCAGGTAGAGGCCGACGATGTCGGCCGCTTTGGCGGCGAACTCGGGGTCGGTGCTCAGGCACCAGCTGCGCCGCCGCTGCAGGTGGATGCCGTGCCTCCGGAAGACCCGCCAGACGTGGTCCTCGGAGACGTCGCCGAGCTCCCTCGCAAGGAGCCGCGCCGTCCACACCGTCTCCCCCCGGGGACCGGCTCGTCGAGCTGCGCGAGGATGCGCCGCTCGGTCTCTTCACTGTACCGGCCGGGAGCGCCGCTGCGGGGCGCATCGGCGAGGCCCGGAAGGCCCATCTGAGAGAACCGCACGCGCCACTTGCTGACCGTGGCGGGGTTGGTCTGCAGCTGCGCGGCGATGGCATTGGTGCCCAGCCCGTCCGCAGCCAGGAGGACGATGCGGCTGCGGAAGGCGAGGCGCTGCTCGGTCTTTGCACCGCGCACGTTCTTCTCCAGCGCGCTTCTCTCCTCGGCGCTGAGAACGATCGCTGTGGAAGTGTAGGGCATGCGTCCTCCTTGACGGGGTGGAGAGCTTACCCGGCAAGGATAGCACGTTATGCGGACTTCTACAATTAGGTACTAGTATGCGTGTAACGCATGCCGACCGCGGCGGGCGCGGTCTTCCGGAAGGGGTCTTCATCATGTCGTTCATTTCCGTGCGCTCCAGGCTGCTGGTGGTCGCGATCACAGGCTTGGCTTCAATTCTGTGCGCCCTCGGCGTGGCGAGCGGGGCGCTCGCGGAGCCTGGCGCCGTCCTCGGCCTGGCCTCGGCCAGTCACTCCAACGAGGCCACCTGGTACTCCAACCCGGATCCCAGCTTCACGTGGAGTCCCCTGGCCGGTGTGGTCGGCTACTCCTACGCGCTCGATCACAGCTTGGTCAGCGATCCCGCGACAGCGCCCGTCTCGATGCCGGCCGTTGCCTTCGCGCCACGAGCTGACGTCTCCGCGGGCGCCCGCCCGTGGGGGGTCACCGTCGCCGACTTCAATGCTGACGGCAAGGATGACCTGGCGAGCGCCAACTGGCTTGACGAAACCGCGAGCGTCATGCTCGGCCACGGCGACGGCACATTCTCGGCCCCGCTGAGCTACGACGTCGGCGTCACCCCCCACTCGGTGGCCGCCGGCCACATCGATGGCAACGCGTCCCTCGGCCTCGTCGTCACCAGCAGCGACAGCGGCCAGGTCTGGGTCCTCCTCGGCCACGGTGACGGCACTTTTGCGGTTCCCTACCCTCGCGTGGGCACCGGCAGCGGGGCGAAACAGGTCGTTGCCGCGAACTTCGACACCAGCACAGCATGGGACGAGGTGGTCTTCGCCAGCGCCAGCGAGAACGGGGTACGGCTCTACCATTCCGACAGCGCCGGCGACCTGGATCCCTCCCTCTCAAGCCACTTCTTTGCAGCCGGCTCGAAGCCAGAGGCGTTGGCCGTCGGCACATTCGATGGCGGCAGCGATCTTGACTTGGCTGTGACCAACTGGGACGCCGCCACGGTGAGCATCCTGCTCGGCGACGGCGCCGGTGGCTTCGCGGCGCCCGTCGCCTACGCGACGGGGTCGAACCCGCACTCCGTGACCGCTCGTGACTTCAACACCGACGGTAACACCGACCTCGCGGTCGCGAACTACACAGGCAACACTGTGAGTGTGCTGCTCGGCAACGGCGACGGAACGTTCCAGCCCAAGGTGGACTTCGGCGCCTCGTTGTTCTCGGTGCCTTCCGCGGTGACGGCAGGCGATTTCAACGGTGACACCCATCTCGACCTGGCCGTGGCCGACTGGAGCCTCGACGACGTCGAGGTGCTGCTCGGCGACGGCGCCGGCAACTTCGACGCGACGCACGCCGCCTCGTTCGCCCTCGGCGATCAACCCAACGCGCTGGCCACGGGCGACTTCAACAACGACGGCTCGCCGGACCTCGTGGCCGCTCAGAGCGGCGGAGACGGCGGCATCAGCGGGCCTCCCGGCGACACCCTCGGCGTGCTCCTGAATGCGACGCGTATCCCGCCCAGAGCGGACTTCACGGGTATCGCCGACGGCGTGTGGTACTTCCACGTGCGGGCGGTCGACAGTTCCGACTCTGGTGGCCCGACGAGCACCCGCGCCGTGCGTATCGACACCACCGCCCCCGGGGCGATCAGCGGCCTCGGCAGGTCGACGCACGGGACCGCGGCTAACTGGTACAGCAACAACACGCCGGCTCTGAGCTGGAGCGCCGCGACCGATGCCAGCTCCGGCGTCGCCGGTTACTCCTACATCCTTGACCAGGTCCCGGGCACCACCCCCGACCTGGCCAGCGAGGGCGCCGGCCTCTCCAAGACCTACACGACCCCGGTCGCCGATGGCGTGTGGTACTTCCACGTCCGCGCCCTCGACAACGCCGGCATCGGCGGCGTCACCAGCCACTACACGGTCAACCTCGACACGACGGCCCCGGTGACGCGCGACAACGCCCCCGCACGCTCCACTGCCACCTCAGTCACCGTCACGCTCATCCCGACCGACGCCGCGTCGGGAATGACCGGCGGCTCGGCCGGCACCTGGTACAAGCTCGATGGTGCGGCCTCCTACGCGTCGGGCGCGTCCATCGTCGTCAGCGGCGTCGGTCAGCACACCCTGACCTACTACTCCAGCGATGCGGCCGGCAACGCGGAGACGCCGCTCAGCACCTCGCTGACCCTTGTGGGCACACCCACCCTCACGACCCCCAAGTCGCCGACGACGGTCAAGCGTCACAAGGCCTTCACGGTCTGGGGTGTGCTCAAGCCTCACTTTGCCGCCGGCGCCAAGACAGTCAGAGTGAAGGCGTACGTGAAGAGGAGCGGGAAGTGGGTCACCTACAAGTCGTACTCGGCTGTGAATGCGGACTACCGCGGCACGACCAAGTACTCGCGCAGGATCTCGCTGCCCAAAAGGGGCAAGTACCGCTTCATGGCGTCCACATCCGCGAGCGCGATCTGGCTGGCAGCCTCTACGGGACCGGGCAAGACGGTCACCGTGAAGTAGGCGAGGCACGGGCAAGGGCGAGGTCGCCTGGCAGCGCCTCGCCCGTCCCTGGTCGCCGTACTTCAGAACTGGTTGCCCGTCGAGCCGTTGACCTGGGTCGGCGTCGCGTAGCCGGCGCGGGAGGTCGCATCCCTCCACGTGCTGGTCCGCCAGTCGATGTTCTGACAATTGGAGAGGTACGCCACGCTGCCGCCCGGCGCCGCCGAGACGATGCTGTTGCGGGCGAACTGCCCCCCGTAGACATTGAAGCCGAGGACGACCTGCGACGAGGCGCTCATCGGCGTTACCTGCGCGCCCTGCGATGCGTCGAACACGTTGTCGGTGAACACCCAGCCGCTGTCGCTGGTCACATGCCTCTGCAGGTTGAGCAGGGCACCCCGGGTCTGCATGATCCGGTTCCCGGTCACGGTCATGTTGCTGGGGCCGTTGATCTCGAAGCCGGCGCCGTAGGGCTGCGTCGGGTCGTTGCCGGCCCCCTGGATCACATTGCCGCTGAACGTGGAGTTGCCGGCGGCGGCGCCACCGTCGTAGGAGACGGCCTCGTTGCCCTGGGGCTCGAACGTGCTGTTGAGGACGTTGATTCTCTGGTACTGCGTCGTAGCCGACGTGGGCCGGCTCGTGACCTCGAGGCCCATGCGACCCTGGGCTTTGAACGTAGTGTTGATGAACGTGATGTCGTGGATGCGGCCGTAGGCGTCGTTGATGGTGACGCCGTTCCAGCCGCCGCCTTGCGCGATCGTGACACTGTCGAAGATCAGATTGGAACTCGCGCCGGTGAAGCTCAGCACGGCGGTCGTGGCGCTGCCGCCCGTGAAGGTGCACTTATAGTAGTAGCGGTTGCTCAGGCCGTTGGTGGCGAGATTGTTGATGGTCTGGCCCTGCACCAGTGTGTAGCCGGCGGGGATGCCGGGACTGCTGGGAGTAACGCTGGGCGTCGGGGTCGGCGTGGGCGTCACTGTCGGCGTCGGCGTCGGCTTCGGCTCCCTCGGCCGTTGGTCGCGGATCTTGGCGCTCAGACTGCTTAGCTGGGTGCGCATGGAGCGGACGGTGCTCCGCATGGAGGAGTGCCGAGCTCGCAACGCGCGGTTGTTCAGGCGCAGGGCGTCGCGATCGAGCCCGGTCGCGATGAGGTTAGAGTCGAGGAGGCTCTGCACGAACTCGTCAGTCAGCTCCGGCGCTGCGAGCACGGCACGGCTTAGGTCGGCCAGACTGCGGTTTATGCGGATGAGCGAGGCGTTCGTGTTCAGAAGGCGACGCTGCAGGCCATTGTTGGTGCGCGCCTGATGTGGGCGCTGTGCGAGACGGTGGATTTGCCTGTGGAGCTTGGCGCTACGGATTTCGAACTGTGCGAAACGCCCCAGATCCTCGGGCCCCTCGGCAGCGGCGCTGGCAGAGGCCAGTGGCCAGACGAGGATGACCAATAACACTGCGGAGATGGCGGCCGTGATGACTGCGGGGGATGTCTTCACGTGGGTCACTTGTGCCTCCTCTCGATCCCGGGAAGCCAGAAGCGCCCGCTGTTCACCCAGCCTGTGGGGGTCTGTCGCACCGGCGCGACTCACTTCGGAATCGATGTCCATGGCGCAGATCCTCAGTCGTCTGCGTCACTCATGGCGTCGGCAGAGAGGGTCATTAGTTGAGGGGTGCGTGCCGATAAGCGTTACCGAAATTGTGTACAGTTACGGGCGAGCGATCGGCCCACCGCCTGGGCCCAGCGTCAGCCCGGTCCGGGCTCATTTCAGGGTGTCGAACGGAGGAGCATGGCGACGACTCATCCGGCCCCGCCGGCCGGCAAGACGAGGCGCACGATCAGGCCGTCGAAGGGCTGGGCCGCGCTGCACCTCGGCGAGCTCTGGGAGTATCGCGAGCTGCTCTACTTCCTGACCTGGCGCGACGTGAAAGTGCGCTACAAACAGGCGATCCTCGGCGTCGCCTGGGCGGTGCTGCAGCCGGTCCTCACGATGGTGGTCTTCACCATCGTCTTCAGCCGGCTCATGCACGTGAGCTACAACCCCATCGTGGTGAACGGCAAGGCCGTGCCCTACCCGATCTTCACCTACGTGGGGCTGCTGCCCTGGAACCTCTTCGCCGGCGCCCTGGGCCGCGCCGGCATCAGCCTGGTGGGCAACGCCAACCTGCTCACCAAGGTCTACTTCCCGCGGCTCGTCATCCCTATCTCCGCCGTCGTCGCGGGTCTCGTGGACTTCGGGATCTCGTTCGTCGTCTTCCTGGTCCTCATGGCCGTCTACGGCATCGTGCCCACGTGGCACGTCGTCTGGCTGCCGCTCCTCGTGCTGCTGGCTATGGCGACGGCGCTGGCGTTCGGGCTGTGGCTCTCGGCGCTCAACGTGCTGTACCGCGACGTGCAGTACATCATCCCGTTCCTCGTGCAGCTCTGGATGTTCCTCTCGCCGGTCATCTACGCGCCCAACTTCAACAACGGCCTCTACCGGTTCCTGTACGACCTCAACCCGATGGCCGGGGTCATCGAAGGGTTCCGCTGGGCACTGATCGGCGGCGCCCCGCCTGACCAGACGATCGCCGCGGCCATCGTCATGGTCCTCGTGCTTCTTGTGAGCGGGTTGGGGTACTTCAAGCGCATGGAGCGCACGTTCGCGGATGTGGTGTGAGGCATGAGCGACGTGAGCGTGCGTATCTCGGGGGTCGGCAAGAAGTACCACATCGGCACGGCGCTGCAGAAAGCGAACACGATGAGGGATGCGCTGGCGGCGGCCGTGCAACGGCCGCTGGGGCGCATCCGTCACCCCGGTTCGGTCACGCGCAGCGTCGATGAGCTCTGGGCGCTACGCGACGTTTCCCTCGAGGTGCGCGAGGGCGAAGTGCTGGGGCTCATCGGCGGCAACGGCGCCGGAAAAAGTACCCTGCTCAAGCTTCTTTCGCGTATCACCGAGCCCACGGAGGGCGAGATCGAGCTCGAGGGCCGAGTAGGCAGCCTGCTCGAGGTCGGTACGGGCTTCCACTCCGAGCTCTCGGGGCGCGAGAACATCTACCTTAACGGGGCCATCCTCGGCATGACGCGGGCCGAGATCAGCGCGCGCTTCGACGACATCGTCGAGTTCTCGGAGATCGCACGCTTCCTCGACACTCCGGTGAAGCGCTACTCGAGCGGCATGTACGTGCGCCTGGCGTTCGCCGTCGCGGCCTATCTCGAGCCCGAGATCCTGCTCATCGACGAGGTTCTGGCTGTGGGGGACGCGGCGTTCCAGCGAAAGTGCCTGGGGCGCATGGAGGACGTCGCCGAGAGCGGCCGCACGGTGATCTTCGTGAGCCACAATATGCAGACAGTGCGCGCCCTCTGCACGCGGGTGGTCGAGCTCGACGCCGGCCACGTCGTGAACTCCGGCGCGCCGGCTCAGGTGATCGACAACTACCTCAAGATGCAGTGGGGCGCCGACGGCGTGGTGGAGTGGGAAGGCGACGAACGCCTGGGCGACGACGACGTCAAGCTCGCCGCCATACGCATCCTGGGCAGCGACTGGCAGCCGACGCCGGTGGTGATCAGCAGCCAACCGTTCCGCGTGCAACTCGAAGTGGATCTGGAGCGAGTACCGCAGGGGCTGACCATCGGGTTCGACCTCGTCACCGCCGACGGCACAGTGGCGTTCCGCTCCTACCAGACGGATACCGCTCCCGAGCGGTGGCCGGAGCTCACCGTGGGTCGCAACCGGCTCAACTGCGAGATCGGCGCCGACCTGCTCAACAGCGGCCGGTACACTGTGCAGCCGCGTATTAGCATCGACCGCGTGCGCTGGATCGTCCACGGCGGTGCGGTCTCGTTCGACGTGCACCGCGACCCCGGAGCATCGGTCAACGCACTGGCCGACAAGCCCGGTGCCATCGCGCCCCTGCTCACGTGGTGGCGGGGCGATGGCTCAGGGTGACCCTATGACTGCCGCGCGGCCAGCGGGCGGCGGTCGGCCGACGGCGCTCGTCGTGTCGCCGAGTCTGGCCGGCCACCGCGTGATCTACTGCCGGGTGCTCGCCGGCATCCTTGCCGAGGCCGGCTACCGAGTCGCACTCGCCGGGGCGACGGGCGGCGATCGGCCGGACCCTCTCCTCGAGGACCTGGTCGCCCGTCCTGACGTGGAGCTGCTCGATATCAGCGCGGCACTGAGCGGACGCAGCCTACCGCTGCCCGAGCTCGCCGCGCTGGCGGAACGCACTGGCGCGGACGTCACCGTGCTCTGTGAGGCGGACGACTTTCTCACGCGACTCGCCGTCGAAGGGCGTGGAGTGCGCCTGCGAGGGCGGCTCGTCGGGCTTTTCGTGCGCGCCACCAACGAGCAGTACCTGCGGCCGCCGTCACGCCTCAGCCGGGCCAAGGCCCGGCTGAGCGCCGGCGCGGCCGACGCAGAGGCGCTGCGGGCCCTGCGCGACCGCGCCTTTGAGAAGGGAGGGCTCGTCGACGTAGCTCTCGTGCTCGACGAGCGCTACGCCCTACGTCACCCCGCCACGCACCGCTGGCTCCCCGACATCTACCGCGAGTTCGGCGCGCCGAGCACGGCCGCGGCGGCCGAGACTGAGCACTTGCGGCGTCGGCTCCACCAGTTCCTGGCCGGCGCCGGCGGACGCCCGGTCGTGGTCTACGTCGGCGCCAACCAGCACCGGCGCGGATATGACAGGTTGCTGCGGTTGGCGCTCGACGAGAACGGTGTCTTCCTGCACTGCGGGCGCTTCGACCTCGACGGCGAGCCCTCCGATGGCGAGGTGCTGACGCTGCGCGCCGCGCTCGAGCACCGCAGGGCTCTGTTCGAGACCGGCGGGCCTTACCTCAGCGCGGACACGGCCGCCGCTTTCCTCGAGGCCGCTCGCTGTGTCGTGTTGCCGTACCGGCAGCACGACGGCTCGAGCGGCGTCATGCTGCAGGCCCTGGCGGCCGGACGGCCGGTGCTCGTGCCAGACCGCGGGCTCATGGCCTATCGGGCGTACACGTTCGCGGTCGGGACGACCTACAGGGATGGCGACGCCGGCGACCTGCGTCGCCGTTTCCGGGAGCTGCTGGCCGAGGGCTCGGAGCCCTACGCGGGACGCGTGGCTTCGTACCTGGGCTGCTTCTCGCCGGTTCAGGTGACCGCGGCCGTGACGGCCGCGGTCAGCGGCCGTGGCGCCGGCGCCCAGCTGCCCACGGAACATCGCGGAAGGCCGCACGCGAGTGGCCTCCGGGGAGGCGGCTGATCGTGGGCGCGGTGCGCTTGGCGCTGCCGGCTCTGCTTCTGCTCTTTTTCGTTGGGCGCTCCGTCCGGCAGCGCATCTTCCTGCTCGGCATACCGTTCCTGATGTACATGACCAACTCCGTCTTCTTCGACAAGATGAAGATCTTCTGGGTTCCCGGGCGCCTCTCCCCGGCCGACCACGTGATGCTGTGGCTGGTGATCACCTGGGTCGTGTACTTCGACCTCGTGCTCCCGGCCTACCGGCGCGCTCAGCCTCGGCCGCAGCTCTTCGGCTCAGCGCCGTCCGGGCCTGAAGAGGCCGCGCTCGTGGGCCTCTTCGCCCTGGTCGTTCTCGAGGTGGGGCTGACCGCGGTTCGTTTCGGCGAGGTGAGCGCGGCACTCGGCGAAGCGAAGGGCTTCATCTATCTGTTCGTGGGCTACTTTCTGCTGCGCGGCATGCTGTGCCGCGCGAGCCGCCACGACACGCTCGCCTTCCTCAAGGCGCTCGTCATCGTTAACACGATCGCGGCCGGCCTCTTCATCCTGCATCAAGGCCTCCATCTGCAGATCTACCAGGCCATCGAGTACCAAGTCATCTCGTTCATGGGCCAGCGTCTGACGCGCAGCTTCTACTTCATGCCACAGCTGCTCGCCCTGGCCCTCGCATACGTGTTTGCGCGGCGCACCTGGAGTGTGTGGTGGGTCTGCGTGCTCGTTCTGACCCTCGGGGCGCTGTGGGTGTCGTACACGCGCTCGCTGCTTCTCATCGCGCTGGCCGAGCTGCTCGTCATCCTCGCCGTGAGGCTTCTCAAGGCACACCAGGCGGGCATGGTCATCAAGCGCGCCGTCGCCATCATCGTCGTCGTCGCCATCCTCGGCGCGGCGGCTCTGGTCGTGCTGCCAGTGCAGTCGCAGTACTTCCTCTCGCGGATCGGCATGGCGACCTCCTCTGGGAGCCTCACCGGCGACCCCAACCTACAGAACCGCGAGAAGAAGCTCCGCAACGTGTACGCGTGGATCGGCACCGAGAGCCACGTGCTCGGGCAGGGCTTCGTGACGCCCGGGCAGGACCCACCGGCGGCGAACGTCCAGGTCATGGCCTCTGACCTCGTGTGGGTGCCCGTGCTGTACAGGTTGGGCTTGCTCGGCGTGCTGCTCGTGGTGCTGCTGTTCACAGCGGCCGCGTGGCGCAGTCTCCGCTGCGGTCTGAGCGGGGGCGGCGAGGCCGAGTTCATGGCATTGGTGCTGCTCGGCTTCGTCGTGGGTACGTTCCTCGAGAGTTTCGTATCGTGGACCTTCCTGAACCCGGTCCGCACGCCGATGGGGTTATGGGTGTTCGCGCTGGTCGTTGCCGAGGCGTATCGGCGCCGCAGGGACGCCTTGGACCCCACGCCGGCGGAGCCGGCGGTGGAGGTGGCTGATGCCTGAGCCGGCGGCGCAACGCCGAGAGGTCGGGCGAAAGGGAGCGGGCGCGCAAGACGGTGCGGGCGCGCTTGGTCGCGCGGGCGAGCGGCTCGTCTTCGAGTCGGACTGGCTCGCATCCCAGCCCTTCTTCTACAACGTGCGCACCGGGCGCTATGGGCACGACATCAACGATGCGATCGACCTCCCCGATATCGAGTTCGACCCCGAAGGGCTCAACGACTATCTCGATTTCGGGTTCTCGGTGTTCGAGCGTACGCTGGTCAAGGACGTGCGCATGCTGCGGTACTCGGCACGGCTGTTCAGCGGGCCGGGCGGCCTCCGCGTCGAGTGCCTCGACGACCCGGCCGCCGAGTGGTTCGAGCGCCGCAGCACCGTGCACGAGGTGCTGGGACTGGCGGCCGCGAAGATCGACGCCGCCACTGCCGCCGCCGACGGCGACGTGCTGGTGCCCACGAGTGGCGGCCTGGACTCCCGGCTCATCGACCTTCTGCTCACCGATCGCTCGCGCCTGCGCACCTTCACTTACGGCGTCAGCGACGACCCGGCGCGCTCGGCTGAGGCCGTCAAGGCCGCCGAATTGGCGCGTCGCCTGCGCGTGCGCTGGGACCTCGTGTGGCTGGGCGACTTCCACCGCTACTTCGGCGAGTGGGACGCGCTCTTCGGGGTGTCCACGCACGCTCATGGCATGTACCAGATCGAGTTCTATCGGCGCATCCTCGAGCGTGTGTCCGGTGGCAATCTCGTTCTCTCTGGAGCCTGCGGCGAATGGTTCGCCGGCGACGACCCCGAGGTCCGTGAGGTGCGCACGCTGCGCGACCCCGGCGACGTGCTCCAGGTCTTCCGCTACGGACGCATGTGCGCCGATTCGCGGCAGAGCCAGTTCCGCAGCGAGCGACTCGGCGCCTGGCGCCTGCTTGAGAACGAACCGCGCCTCCGCACCGAGATGCTGCCACGCGTGGTGGCGGTCGTGCGCTTGCGCATGATACTGCTCTCGTATCTCCTGAGAGTGCCAGCCTCTCTGGGTCTGCAGCCGCGGGCTCCGTATCTCGATCTCGATCTCGCGTTGCGCATGCTCACGCTGCCCCCGCAGCTGCGCGAGCAGCGCCGCTGGGAGCACGAGGTCTTCGCTCGTCACGGCATCGATCTCGAGGCGCGCCCGCTGCCGGCGGACCACCGCAACACCCTCAACTTCCGCGCTCTGCGCCGCGTCCCGCCGCGGCCACTCGACCCCACGTTGCTGAGGGAGGTCGTCCGGCCCGAGTACGTCTGCTGGGTCAACCGCAACGTCGGCCTGCTGGGGCTGGGCTGGGAGTTCTACTGGCGGCTTGGGTGGACGCCGGGCTTCCGTCGCGCCGCCGCTGCCGGGCGGCGTCTCGAGATCAGGGACCAGCGCAGCCCGGCCTACGGTGCGTATCTCACGCTCAGGCCCATCGAGTCGCTACTGCGGCGTCGCGACCGCGCGCGGCGCGGAGAGGGCGCGTCGTGAGCCGCAGGCTGCATGCTAAAGGCGCGTCGTGAGCGGCGCGACCCCGCGCGTGAGCTTCGGGGTGATCGTGCTCAACGGCCTGCCGTTCGTGCCGTTCAATCTCCGCGCCCTGTACCCGTACGCTCACGAGATCATCGTCGTGGAAGGCGCGGCGCCGGGCGCCGCCGGGATCGCGACGGCTGACGGTCACTCTCGCGACGGGACGCTGACGGCGCTTCGGCGTTTCGCTCGCGACGAGGATCCCGAAGGCAAGGTCCTCGTCGTCACCGCCGAGGATGAGGGCTACCCCGACGGGTTCTGGCCCGGCGAGAAGGATCAGCAGAGCCGCGCCTACGCCTCGCGCGCCACCGGCGACTACCTCTGGCAGGTCGACGTGGACGAGTTCTATCTGCCGCGCCACATGGAGCTCGTGCTCGCAGAGCTGGCCGCGCACCCCGACATCTCCGCGGTGACATTCCCGACGATCACCTTCTGGGGGGCGACGGGGTGTGCGGTGGACGGGTGGTTCCTGCGCCGCGGCGCGGCCGACTACCACCGTCTGTTCGCGTGGGGCCCGGGATACGCTTACGCGACGCACCGTCCGCCCACGGTGACCGACCCGGACGGCAGAGACACGCGTGCCGGGCGCTGGCTGGACGGCCCGGCGATGGCTCGGCGTGGTGTCGCCATGCGCCACTACTCGCTCCTCTTTCCCGCTCAGGCTGTCGAGAAGGTCGAGTACTACTCGTCGTGGGGGCTCTTCGACGATTGGTACGCGGGTGATGCCGGCCGCCGCTGGCTGGCGGAATCGTATCTCACGCTGCGGCGTCCATTTCGTGTCCACAACGTGTACCGATACCCGAGCTGGCTCTACCGCTTCGCCGGCGAACACCCTCCCGAAGTCGAACGCATGATGTCCGCTATCGCCGCCGGCGAGCTCCCCGTGGCATTGCGGTCGATGGCCGACGCGGAGCGCCTCCTGCGCGCGCCCTGGTACGCCGCGGGCCGTCGCCTGCTGGAGATGGCGGACCCGGTCGACCTCTGGGTTCGGCGGGCGCGCCAGAAAGCCGCGGGGTTCAAGCATGCCGCGTGGCGCCGCGGCGGGAGTTGAGGCGGCCCCGTGCGCGTCCTATGGTTCACCGACTGGCAACCCCCGGCAGTCCGTCGGCGGCTGGGCCTGCCCGACCTGCCCGGCCCCCAGGCATGGGTGGATACCTTGGCCGACCGGCTCTCCCAGGAACCGGGTGTGGACCTGAGCATCGCGACGACGGCCGACCGGCGGCTTCCGCGCTTCACCGACGGCGGCGTCGCGTACGAGGTCGTGCCGCTGCCGGCGCCGCGCTCGCGCTGGGCGCGCCTCGCGGCTGACTGGCGGCATCAGATGACATCGCCGGAGGCGGTCTCCAGGGGCGCCGCACTGGTGCGGGAGCTCGCCCCCGACGTGGTGCATGTGCACGGCACCGAGGGGGTCTTTGGCCTGTTGGCGCCGCGTGTGGCGCCGCTCCCCTGCGTCATCTCGCTGCAGGGCATCCTCCAGGCCTACCAGCGGCTGTACTTCGCCGGCCGCTCCTCGGCTGAGGTGGCTCGCCTGGCGGCCAGCGCTCAGTTTCTGAAAGGCCGTGGCGTGCTGCACCGCTACTGGATGCTGCGCCGGCAGGCGGTGCGCGAGCGCGACATCATGAGGTCAGGGCGCTGGTTCATCGGCCGCACCGGCTGGGACCGCCGCGTTCTCGCGGCGGTCAATCCCGGGGCGGCCTACTTCCACTGCGACGAGATCATGCGCGCCGAGTTCTACGCGGCGCGCTGGCCCGCGCCGACGCGGCGCGGCGCGCGCATCTACACCACATCGAGCGCGCTCCTGGGCAAAGGTACCGAGACGCTGCTGGTCGCGGTGGCCCTTCTGGCGCGCCGCGGCCGGCCCGACGTGCGGCTGCGCGTGGCAGGCGTCCAGCCTGGGTCTGAGGTCGACGGTCTGTATCGCCGCGCCGCCAGGCGTCTTGGGGTCGACGAGCGGATCGATTGGCTCGGCCGCCTTGATGCCGGCGGGATTGTGGCCGAGCTGCTGGCGGCGGACGTGTTCGCCTACCCGTCGCACGTCGACAACAGTCCCAACAGCGTCGTCGAAGCGATGCTCGTGGGAGCCCCGATCGTGGCTTCTCGAGTGGGCGGCATCCCCAGCTTGATGAAGGACGGGGAAGAAGGCCTGCTCGTCCCCCGCGGCGACACCGCGGCTCTGGCTGCGGCGTTGGGGCGGCTGCTGGACGATCACGACGCGGCGGTGCGCTTCGCCGCCGCCGCCCGCGCGACCGCGTTGCGCCGCAACGATCCGGAGCACATCGTCGCGCGCATGCTCGAGGTCTATGCGGCCGTCATGGCGCACGCTGGTGCCGAGCGAACGGCCGGCGCCGCGCCCGACGCCGCGACGGCGGCCATGGAGGTGCCGGCATGACCTCCGCCGCGACGTGCTCGTGCGTCCTGGGGCGCCGATCAGCAGCCCCGTCGCTGAGGCGCACGACCGTACGCCGGCGGCCCGGCCCGGGCAGGGAAGGCGCGCCCCCCGGCGAAGTGCGTAGCGCGGCACGGCGGACAGCGTGCGCGGGCACGGGGTCTACCCGGCGGACGCTTTCCCCGGTATGCTTGCAGCGATCGACGGGCGGTGCCGAGCACGGACGGGTGCCGCCCGAGTCGACCACCCGACCCCGATGGTGACATGACTGCACAGACGACAGACGGACTCTCACTGCGCACCTACGTCCACGTTGTAGCGCGCTGGAAGTGGCCGGTCCTCGCGGTGGTCGGTCTGGTCACGATCCTCGGCAGCGCCTACACCTGGACGCGCACGCCGCTGTACGCCGCGTCCGCCCAGCTGCTGTACGTCAAGCAGATCGACATCGCCAACCCGCTCTCGCAGTCGTTCATCGACACGACCGCGCAGCAGGCCGAGATCG